>ENA-ORTH01000593-ORTH01000593.1-human-gut-metagenome-genome-assembly--contig:-NODE-593-length-44426-cov-9.465755_pt1 | contig 44426 bp, 35 predicted proteins | sample MGYA00241914_ERZ509192 | MGnify/ENA primary metagenome ERZ509192 (study PRJEB26280, sample SAMEA2338826) | human gut metagenome | biome: human gut; feature: human-associated habitat; material: faeces... | reverse complement strand
CTTCATCAACAAAGAATCACAGCGTATAAGAAAAGAATCGTTGAATGCATTGGATTCACAACAGTTAAGTGCATCTGGTCGTAAAGGCCTAGACCCACAGGCGCAGCTTTTGCTGCCTTAAGGATTTTCTCAAGGTCTGAAGACAATAATGGTTCGCCGTTATAAGTACGAACAGAGTGTCTGCTGATAAGTGTGTTTAAAAGTTCCATTTTAAAGTCTCCTTTATTATTAAAATAGTATTGACAGTGATTCTTTATCTTATATATTATTGCGGCAGGAAAAACTTATCAAGTACGCAGAAATAACTAACTTGGTAATAAATTTCTTACTGGAGGACTGAAAATGAAAGATGTTAACTATCAACTTGATGAATGTCCGGTGCAAAAGATATTGAACTTATTTCAGAGAAAATGGAATCTGAGAATTATTTACGAATTATCAAAACATGAATCCATGCGGTTCGGAGAATTGAAAAAAGCTGTTCTGGATATTTCCAATACAGTTTTGACATCTACATTAAAGGCATTAGAAAATCAAGGTCTTGTTTTAAGACAGCAGTTTAACGAGGTGCCGCCTCATGTTGAATATTCACTGACGGAAAGTGCAAAAGCATTAGATAAAGTATTTCAGACCATGAGAGAATGGGGAAACAGATATTTATAATTTGGAATTGGAGGTTATCAGGAATGACAGAAAGAGAAAAAATGATAAATGGAAAGTTGTATAATCCAATGGATAAGGAATTAGAACAATTACGTCTGAACGCACGTAAATTAGCAAGGAAATATAATTTGACAGATGAAGATAATCAAGAAGAACAAGCACAAATATTGAGAAAATTATTGCCGGCAACAGAGGAACTTCCGTATTTGCAGGCGCCTGTTTATTTTGATTATGGATGTAATACTTACTTCGGAAAATTCAGCTCTGCTAATTTTAATTTTACATGTTTAGATGTATGTGAAATACATATAGGAGATAATGTGATGATTGGTCCTAATGTTACATTGGCAACTCCTATGCATCCATTGTTACCTGAAGAACGCAATGTCCGAAAGAAAGAAGATGGAAGTTTTTATAATCTTGAATATGCGAAGCCAATCACTATAAAAGATAATTGCTGGCTGGCATCTAATGTGGTTGTTTGCGGTGGTGTCACCATAGGAGAAGGGTGTGTAATTGGTGCAGGAAGCGTTGTAACAAGAGATATTCCACCCTATAGTCTGGCAGCGGGAAATCCATGCCGGGTTATTCGCAAAATAACTGAGAAAGATCATATGTCAGATAGAATTGAAAAAAATTGAACAATTCCAGTTTGTCAATTACAGGTGACATTGAAAGAGCCAGCCCATTCAAGGTGCTGGCTGTTTCAAAAATTCCACACTTAATTTTTTATAAAATCGGTTCAATAACAGCACGAAAATAGTAATCTAATTCTTCTGGTGTATGTTTTTTTTTATCTTTCAACCACCATAAAACCATTTCTACAAAGCTTCCTGAAATATGATTAACAAGAAATTCTTGGGGTAAGTCTTGATTTCGCTTGCGGTTATGATTTACAAATTGTGTTTGTACCAATTCATTTAAGCTATCCTTAAAGTAACGAAGGAAAATTTCGCTACTTTCACAAGATAGTAATCCTAAAATATTGTTATCATTTTCTTGCAAATGCTGTAAAAGATGGCAAAAAACAGATTGTGGCATTTCTTCATTTGAGTAAAGCCCGTGTATATGAGTTTTATCCATAGCACTGTCGATGATATGTCCGAACAGTTCCTTACAGACTGCATTTAATAATTCGTCTTTCGTTTCAAAATGGGCATAAAAGGTACTTCTGCCGATGTTTGCGGTATCAAGTATTTCTTGTACTGTGATATGATTGTAGCTTTTCTTTTCAAGCAATGTGCTGAATGCATGAAAAATTGCTTCTCGTGTCTTTTGCTGTCGTCTATCCATTATCTTCCTCCGTACAAATTTGAAGAAATGTTCAATAACGTACATTTCTTTTGATTTAATTATTGTTCGCCCAAATATGCTAATGATATAATCGAACAAGATGTTAGATAACATACAAATTATATCGTAGTACTTTGGAGGTGTCAAGGAAATGGAAACTGAACAGAAAAACAAGAGAGGGATAGCATTTGCGATACTTGCAGCAGCACTGTATGCCATAAATGCTCCTTTTTCAAAGATATTGCTTGAATTTATGCCGCCTACTTTAATGGCTGGTTTTCTTTATGTTGGTGCAGGAATAGGAATGATATTTATTGCTCTTATGCGGAAAATAAAGAAATATGAAGCAAAAGAATTGAAATTAACAAAATCAGAATTACCATACACCATTGCAATGATAGTTTTAGATATTGCTGCTCCTATTTGTTTACTGTTTGGTCTAAACTCTACAACTGCCGCAAATGCGTCGTTACTTAATAACTTTGAAATTGTAGCAACAGCGATAATTGCCCTTATGGTATTCAAAGAAAAAATCAGCACAAGATTGTGGTTTGGGATATTTTTTGTAACGTTATCCTGTGGAATACTGTCTTTTGAAGATATATCAAGTCTGCGTTTCTCATATGGTTCTTTATTTGTTTTACTTGCCACCATTTGTTGGGGATTTGAGAATAATTGCACTCGAAAAATATCGTCAAAAGATCCATTGCAGATTGTTCTGCTAAAAGGAATATTTTCGGGTATCGGTTCTCTCATTATCGGCTTGTTTATTGGAGAACGGATAGAGGCACTTTGGAGTACCGTTGCTGTTCTTTGTGTAGGATTTGTGGCATACGGATTGAGTATTTACTTTTATGTATATGCACAAAGATTACTTGGTGCAGCACGAACAAGTGCATATTATGCCGTTGCTCCATTTATAGCGGCAATTCTTTCGTTGATTATCTTTAGAGAAATACCTGATGTTACTTACTTTGTCGCACTTGTGTTAATGATTGTAGGTGCTTGGCTTTCTTCGCAAGATAAGCCGCTAATCAGAAAAGTTAAAAATGAGTAAAGGAAATGCTAAACGGCATTACTGTTAAACATGGGTGGATCTTGCTCTTATTTGTACCCCTCTATATAACGAAACGCTCAGAGGCTGTTTTACAGTGGGGGAAAAGAAAAAATAAAAATTTTTTTTACATTAACGTGAAAAATATAGACGTGAAAAAATAAAATGCTATAATTGAAAGAATTGAGACAAAGCAGATGAAAATCTGTGACACAAAGCTAAAGGGCTTGTAAAACGAAAATATTGAAATGTGTTTTAATCGAAAGAATAAGGAAGTTGACGTATGCAAAAAACAAAATGTTATCTGGCCGCATTGGTGTCAGGTGTACTTTTAGTAACTGGTATTTTGGCTGGATGTGGACAATCTAAAAAAGACGATCACCTTACCGTGTATCTGTGGGAAAATCGTTTAATGAAAAATATTGCTCCTTATATCCATGAGCAGTTTCCGGATCAGGATATTGAATTTATTATTGGAAATAATGACACTGATTTATATAGCTATTTTAAAGAGCATGGTGAGTTGCCGGACATCATGACAGTACGTCGATTCTCTGGAACGGATGCGCAGGATTTACAGCCATATCTTATGGATTTTGCTTCTTATGATGTGGTTTCTAAGTACTATTCCTATGCAGTGGAATATTATAAGAATACAGATGATGAAATTCAGTGGTTGCCAATCTGTGCACTTCCGCAGACGATTATTGCCAACAAGACACTGTTTGATCAGTATGGAATCAAAGTTCCGGAAAATTATGAAGAATACGTACAGGTTTGCCAGCAATTTTATGATAAGGGTATAAAACCTTACTCGATGGACCTTGCAGAAGACTGGTCAAATCAAGAAATAATTCAGGCGGCAGCGATTGGTGAATTTACAAGTTTGGATGGTATTGACTGGCGAAACAAAGCCGAAACTTCAGCTGGTGAAATAAAATTTGACGACGTACTATGGAAAAGAATTTTTTCGGAAACAAGTCAGTTCCTTAAAGATTCGCATTTTAGTGAAGAGGATATTAATGTTAATAGTAATACAGGAACTCAGATGTTTGTTGAAGGAAAATCAGCAATGTTTCATGGACAGCCTACAGATATGCAAAAATTACAAGATCAGATGGATGCGGAACTAATTCGTATTCCTTATTTTTCACAGACTTCAGATAGTTCTTTTGTGTATATGTTCCCATCCTTAAATATTGCATTCAATAAAGAATTGGAAAAAAACCAGGAAAAACTGGATACAGCATTAGATGTGCTGGATTGTATGAACTCGGAACAGGGACAAAAACTGATTGCAGATGGAAGTGGTGTGATTTCGTTTAACACAGATGTTCCATCAATGATGCAGAATGTACCAGGCTTGGAAGAAGAAATTAAGGATACTTCTATTTATATCCGATATTCTGCTCAAAAATCATTCGATGCCAGTCTTGAAGCTGTTCACGGATTATTATCAGGAAAAATGGATGAAATGCAGGCTTATAATGCTTTTCGTAGTGCAATGAATAGTAAAGATTCAAAAGAAAAAAGTACAGTGAATTTTGAAAACGAGTATTCCATTTCATTGAATGATAAGAGCGGTCGAGATGCAGCATCATCTATTTTAACTACAATCAGAGAAGAAAATGACGCACAGTTGGCTCTGACACCATATTATTATTATACTTCTTCTATTTACAAAGGAGAATGCACCAGCAGCCGGGTCGGTCTGATGACAGCGAAGAATTCAGATACCCCATTATATCTTGTAAAGCTCAACGGTGAGCAGGTTTATGAACTCGTTAAAAAATATCTTACAGAGGCTGATGAGAATTTTTATGTAACCACAAAATACGAATTGCCGATTGCATCTGGTATGAAAATAATTGTCAAAAACGAAGAAAACGGATTCTCATTAAAGGATATAACAATAAATGATAAAAAAATAGACACAGAAAAAGAATATTCCATTCTTCTTACGGATACGACAAAATCTATTTTGAAAAAAATTAATCCAAAATGTGCTATTGAGCAAATAGGGGATACAACATTATCTAGTGCATGGATTGCGGCCATGTCAAATGGGCAGCAACCGTCAGCACCAGAAGACTATATAGAGGTTGAAAAATAAAGTGCAAATAGAACAAGAGATAATTAAGAGAAAAAAAATAATAATGCCATTGTTTGTCATAATTTTCATCCTTTCAAGTTTTGTTTTTGTAAAATTTCTGTTGAATAGGATGAATACATATATTGAGGTAAATGGAGAAATCAGTATGGAAGCTGTTGTCGAACAGATTCAACAGACCTATGATATGCAAGTGAGTGGATACTATAGACAGTTACATTTAGTTGAGAGCTATCTGCATAAAGAGAAGAAAATATCCCTTGAAACGGATAATAACCGAAACTTTTTTAAGGCATGGGAAAAAGAATCTGAGAGTACACTTTTATTTCTACAGGAAAATGGAAAAGCTATAACCTCAGATGGAACAAAACTGAAAGTTGATATGCCTAGTAAGCTTTTGCTGGATTTGAGAAACGGATTTAATATTGGAAAATTGGTTGCTTTTGAATTTGAACAAGTGAAAAAAGACGGTTATTTGGTAGCAATTCCATGTCAGGAATATACGATTAATGGGGAAACTTATACAGCGATTGGAACAGTGTATGATCATTCGAAATTAGACTCCATGTTAGATCTTGGAGGATATGATGGAAGTGCATATCTCTTCATGTTGGATGATGATGGAAATATTACTTATACGAACCAGAAGGATGACATTTTTTTTCGAAATTATTCATTACTGAAACATTTGAAAAGTGATTATGCTATAACAGAAAAAGAGTTTGATTCTCTGAATAAAAAGATTGCGGGGAGAAAAAAGGGAGTAGAACTTTTGGGGAAAGATGAGCCTTATTATTTGGGATATTGTCCGATAGAAAGCAACAATACGATGTTGATTTGTATTGTAAAAAAAGCGACAGTAGATAATGTGTTGAAAGAATACCAGAAAATGATTGGGTTTACTACAATGCTCATGACAGGATTTATAATCTTGCTTTTTGCTGGATTATTCTACAGTATTTCCAGATTCAGTATTGCAAATCAAAAAGTTAAATTTGAAAAAAGAAACAATGAGCTTCAGGCAATGGCTATAAGCGAAATGGAAGAAGTTAATAAAAATCTGAAAAAGGCTAAGAACATTGCTACTGAGGCTCTACAGACCGCTGAAAATGCAAATAAGGCAAAAACAGATTTTTTATCCAATATGTCGCATGATATTCGCACACCTATGAACGCAATCATTGGTATTATATCATTAATCAGACATAATGCCGGTGACAAAGAAAAAGTTATAGAGTATACAGATAAAATAGCTATTTCTTCTCAGCATCTATTAGGAATTATTAATGATGTTTTGGATATGAGCAAGATTGAAGCTGGAAAAACAGTTTTCAAATATTCTGATTTTTCTATTCTGGATTTTATAGAAGAACTCAATACAATATTTCATTCACAGGCAGACGAAAAAAATCAGAGTTTTATAATCATAAAAGAAAACCTTAAACATGAGTGGGTAAATGGCGACAAGGTTCATCTGATGCAGATTTTCAGTAATCTGTTGTCTAATGCAATAAAGTACACACAGGAAGGTGGAGTAATCCAGTTTATAGCAGAAGAAAGTGAGACAAACTCTTCTACATATGGAAAATATCATTTTATAGTCAGTGACAATGGTATGGGAATGTCTGCTGATTTTAAAGAAACTATCTTTGATGCGTTTATTCGTGCAGAAAGTTCCGTAACAAACAAAATACAGGGAACTGGTCTGGGAATGGCAATCACTAAAAATCTGGTTGAATCGATGGGGGGAACGATTGAGGTTGAAAGCGAACCGAATCGCGGAAGTAGTTTTAAAGTAATCTTAAATCTAAAAATTGTGGAGAACAGAGTAGTTTCTTCGACAGAACAGATAGAAATGCATGAGACAGATAGTGATATTCTGGATGGAATGCGCTTCCTTTGTGCAGAGGATAATGAGTTGAATGCAGAAATCCTAATGGAATTATTAAAGCTTGAAGGTGCCGAGTGTACTATTTGTGAAAATGGCAAAAGGATTTTGGAAGCATTTGAACAGTCCGTGCCCGGTGAGTATGATATGATCTTGATGGATGTACAAATGCCTGTTATGAATGGTTATGAGGCAACGAAGGCAATCCGTAGAAGTTCACATGAACAGGCAAAGACGATCCCGATTATTGCTATGACTGCCAATGCATTTTCAGAGGATATGCAGCACACTCTAGCTGCTGGAATGAATGCTCATATTTCAAAACCAGTTGATATGAAGTTGCTGAAGAAAACCATAAGAAATATAAAACTTGGAGGGGACGAAGCCCAATTTATTGATCAATAATCACTAAAGAGAAATAAGAAGGACAAGAAACAAAAAATACTCATTGTAGATGATTCAAAATTTAACACTTTTGGATGCGGCATTCATGACATTGACGCTGCCGTCCTCGTTGTAAGTTGCAACCAGCAGAACCGGCATGGAATTTGAAGATAAGGGCTGTCTGGTTGCTATGCTTAATTGGTGGCTGATGGCATGGGATATGAACCCAGCATGGAAAGGCGGCCACGGCGGTGGTGAGGAAACAGCTGCAAAATATTATTATTTCTTCTTGGGGAAATTGTCATGAACATATGTCATGAAAAAATGATGGCGGAATAATATGTCGCTGTGATATAATAAAGTGAGCAATTTGACATGTATATTCAGACTTTTTTGGAAGAGAATGAAACGTGGATAAATTTTAAAAATAAAACAGAAAACTTAAAGCCTTTTCAGTCTTTTTAAGAGAGAGGGAAGCGTATGAATGATTTCAAAAAACTTACAGAGCAACTTTTGAAAATATATATTAATGCCGAATCAATAAATGATTTTGGTATAGAGAATTATTTTGATGAAAATATTAGTTTGATTGGAACCGGGAAACATGAGTTGTTTACGAATCTACATGAGTTTTTAGAATCATTTAAAGTCGGTATAAAACGAAGAGGTAAAATCAGAATCGAAGTACAAAATTTACATCAGGAAGAAGAACGGCTTGATGATGACCATGTTCTTGCACATGGAACAGGAGATTTTATTGGTCTGTTTAAAGATGGTTCGATCTGTTTTAAAATGGAGACAAGATTTACGATTATCTATAAGTGGACGAATGGAAAATGGCTGGTTCAACATCTGCATCAGTCAACACCGGATTTGGAGCAGATGGACGGCGAAGAGTTCCCTCTTACATTGGGAGAGCAGGTGAAAAAAAACCGGCAGGCCTTTCATGCATTAGGCACTGCCTATTATCAAATCTCAAGGCTGAACTTAAAAACGAAAAAGATTGAACTTGTCAAAAGATCCCGAAAAACAGATTTGGATATAAAAGATAATATCGCAGATTGGAAGCCTCAGTTCAAGATTATAGAAGATATTATAGCAGAGCCATTTGTGCAGAAGTATATAGATTTTTTTGATATACAAACCATGGCGGCACGTCTTCATAATAAAGAATCTATGTCTTCTGAATTCAAAAAGAAGAATGGATCATGGTTTCTTTCCATGGTTGTTCCGCAGAGTTATGATAAAAATGGAAATGTTACATCCGTGCTGATTGCGAATCGAGATGTGACAGATGAAAAAATGCGGGAATTAAAGCAAGAGGAAGAATTGCGGGAAGCTAAATTAAAAGCAGAATGTGCAAATAAAGCAAAATCATCATTTCTGTATAATATGTCTCATGACATCAGGACTCCTATGAATGCGATCATTGGCTATGCAGATCTCGCATCCAGACATTTGAAAGAAACAGATAAACTTGGCAGATATCTTGAAGAAATCCAAATATGCGGAAAAGAACTTTTGTCGATGCTAGGTAATGTTTTGGACATTGCAAGAATTGAAAATAACAAGGTCGAAATGGAATACACTGTTTCGAATGTCCATGAATGCTTTGAAAATTGTGTCATTATGTTCCAACAACAGGCAGAAAGTAAAAACCAGACGATCTCTCTGGCAGAACAAATCATGTATCCGTATGTATATATGGATGCACCGCACCTGTCAGAAGTCTGTCTTAATATTATAAGCAATGCAATAAAGTATACAAATACAGGAGGTACGATATCCTGTAATGTTATACAGAAATCTTGCGAAAGAGAAGATTGGTGCAATATGATCGTTACTATTACCGATAATGGAATTGGTATGTCTGAGGAATTTCAAAAGCGTATTTTTGAAATTTTTGAAAGAGAACGTAACACTACATCCAGTCATATTGAGGGCAGCGGCATCGGAATGTGCATTACGAAAAAGCTTGTTGAACTCATGGATGGAACTATAGAAGTGAAAAGCAAGCAAGGTAAAGGTTCCACATTTACAGTAACTATTCCATGTAGGAAAGCATCAAAAGAAGACTCTATAGTGAAGAAAAATAGTAATCTGAGCAATAAGAATTGCTTGAATGGTGTTCGAATCTTATTAGTCGAAGATAATAAGATCAACACGGAGATTGCAACAGAACTATTGAAGGAAGAAGGCTGTATTGTTGAGACCGCAAATGATGGTGTTGCATGCGTTGACATGATTGAAAAAGCGGATGCCGGTTATTACAAGATGATCCTTATGGATATTCAGATGCCGGTTATGAACGGATATGATGCCACATTAGCAATCCGAAAGATGAAGGATACGAAAAAAGCCAGGATTCCGATTATTGCGATGACTGCCAATGCCTTTGCAGAAGATACACAAAAGGTTCTTTCTGTTGGAATGAATGCTCATGTTGCAAAGCCTGTTGATATGAACATTCTTGTGCCAACAATGATGAAATATTTATAATAAACAGAATTAATGAAAAATGTACAATATAATACAAATAAAAGATTCGTCGGCAAATCAGTCGAAAGGCTGAGACGCAAAGCTATAGGGTCTGTAAAATGACAGCCAGTTGCAACGTTTAAGATGCACTGCCTGAAAAGGCAGTGCATTTTTCCTTTAGAGTTATGCCGTGAAATAACTTGTTAATTATGTCGACCCCCCTTCGTTTTGTTTAAGGCAGGATTTCAAGCCAGTACCCGTCCGGATCTTCAATGAAATAGATGCCCATTTCCGGGTTTTCAAAGCAAATGCAGCCCATTTCTTCATGCTTCTTGTGAGCTGCTTTATAATCATCTGCTTTAAATGCCAGATGAAATTCACATTCGCCAAGATCATATGCCTGCGGGTGTTCCTTAAGCCAGGTCAGTTCCAGTTCGAAATCACTGGAATCATTGCTTAAATATGCAATGATAAAATCGTCTGTAGTTTTTCTTCTTACTTCATGTAAGTCAAGTGCATCATTGTAAAATTTGATGGATTTGTCCAGGTCGGACACATTGTAGTTTTCGTGAATCATCTTAAAGCTCATAGTTCTTCTCCTTTTGCTAATTCTGTATTTCTGATTCGTGATGGGTATTGTGGATATTCGGTAATGAATCTGGTGATTATATCCGGCTTATTCCAATAATGCATTGGAAAAACATTTTTGCAGTCTATATTATCCAGAAAATAAATCATTCCGTCTGCATAGTGGCTTTCCTGCCTTGGATCAAGAGGGACGAAAGCAACATCAAAATGATCGCCCTTGATCTTGTTAATCTCAGCACGATACATAGAGGTCATCTGGCGGTTGTCTTCATCAGGCTCGCCCTCCCAATACCAGTCATTCAGGTCACCGGCATGGTAGATCGTGCCATCGTCTGTTTTGACGATAAATGCGACACCACTGTCGTTAGAAAGCAGTGTATGGATGCGCGTACCGTTGTCAAGAATATATTCCTGATCATGATGAGCAGTTGTGATCTTCACTCCTGCCGGGTACTTCTTTTTGCTGATATCTTTCGCTAAAACTGCCTGATAAGTCATTTCCATATCATTCAGAATCTTAAAAATCTTTGGATTGAAATGATCCGGATGAAAATGACTGCAAAAGACGATAACCTCTTTACTCTTATCAAGTTTTGGAAGCTCCCCTTTATAGTAGTCAAAAATGTAGTAGCAGTCCGCAGTTTCAACCAAAAATCCACTGTGGTTAATGTAAGTTATTTGCATAATATCACCTGTTATTATACTTTTTCATATTCTGTAAACTCCAGGTCGGAGCAGTAGAATATGTATATTATAAGTTACAATTTATTATACCTTTTCACAGTATATAATGCCAGAGGCAAAAACTGAAAACACGATGTGCTTGCCAGGAAGTGTTTTTTAGTTCGCAGATGTTATTAAAAAGTTCATTATGAATATAAGCATTGCCTGTGGAATAAAGAAGCATAATATCAGGCTGATGTTCAATGGTCATTCTTACAATAATGCAAATGCATGTTGTAAATGGAACAGAAAAGTATATTATTAACGAAAATTTTATAAATATGCATAAAAAATACTCGGAAAAATCAATAAAGTTGTTGAAATATAATCTTGAAATTCAAAACAAAAAAGTGTAAAACATTATGTATAAAAAATAAATTGATAAAAACATATATATAAGAAATGCGATGAAAGGGATACGTCACAAAACATCCGGAATTCAGAGAGTCGTTGGTTGGTGTGAAACGACAGAAAGACTTTTGAGATATCACCCAGGAGCATCCCGCTGAACAGACGGAATCAGGAAGAGCATAAAAAGTAGGCAGGGACGTAATCTTCACGTTACAGAAGAAACTGTTTAAAGAAAATTTTATTCAGAAGTTGAACAGACAGATTATAATAAAGAATCTGCATAAAATATTTTGGGTAGACAGTAACAAGTGATTGTAATTAGCAATAATTACAATAATACAAAGTGGTACCACGGAAAGTTCCGCCTTTGTTGTCCGGAAGGACAGCAAAGGCGTTTTTTTATATAGATTACTAATAAATAATAAAAAGAAAAGAGGAATTACTTTATGAGTGGAATATTGATGATGGTAATTGCCATTGTTGTACTCGGAGGAGCATATCTTCTGTATGGCCGTTATCTTCAAAACAAATGGGGCATTGATCCGAATGCCAAAACTCCGGCATATGAGATGGAAGACGGAGTTGATTATGTACCTGCTGACACAAACGTAGTATTTGGACATCAGTTTGCATCAATCGCAGGTGCAGGTCCGATCAACGGACCAATCCAGGCAGCTATTTTCGGATGGCTTCCGGTTCTGCTTTGGATCCTGGTCGGTGGTGTATTCTTCGGCGCTGTTCAGGATTTTGCATCTATGTATGCATCTGTTAAGAACAAAGGACGTACAATCGGTTACATTATTGAAGAGTATATTGGAAAATTAGGAAAGAAATTATTCCTGTTATTCTGCTGGCTGTTCTGTATTCTGGTCGTAGCAGCATTTGCAGATGTTGTAGCCGGAACATTTAACGGATTCAATGCAGATGAAGCCGGAAAGATTACAAAAGTAGTTGCAAACGGAGCTGTAGCAACAACTTCTATGTTATTTATCATTGAAGCTGTCGGACTTGGAATGTTCCTGAAATATACAAAATTCAACAAATGGGTAAACACAGCAGTAGCAATTGTATTATTAGTATTAGCAGTAGCACTTGGACTTCATTTCCCGGTATACTTAAGCCTTGGAGTATGGCATGTCATCATTTTTGCATATATCCTGGTTGCCAGTGTGGCGCCGGTATGGGCATTGCTTCAGCCGCGAGATTATCTGAACAGTTATCTGTTGATCTTCATGATCGTTGGAGCAGTTATTGGTGTATTTGTATCAAATCCATCCTGCAACCTGAAAGCATTTACAAGCTTTAATGTTGACGGACAGTATATGTTCCCAATCTTATTCGTAACAATCGCATGTGGTGCAGTTTCCGGATTCCATTCACTGGTATCTTCCGGTACTGCTTCTAAACAGATCAAGAATGAGAAAAACATGCTTCCTGTATCTTTCGGAGCAATGTTAATGGAGAGTATGCTTGCAGTTATAGCACTGATCGCAGTTGCTTCTTTTGCAAAAGGTGAAGCAGCAGCACAGGGATTGACAACACAGCCACAGATTTTTGCGGGAGCAATCGCAAACTTCCTGTCAGTGGTTGGTTTACCACATAGCCTTGTATTTACACTTATCAACCTTGCAGTATCTGCATTTGCACTGACATCACTTGACTCTGTAGCCAGAGTAGGACGTCTTTCTTTCCAGGAATTCTTCCTTGATGACGATGTAGATCAGGACAACATGAGTCCGTTCTTAAAAGTAGTAACAAATAAATATTTTGCAACCATCATTACTTTAGTACTTGCTTATCTGCTTACAAAAGTCGGATATGCAGAGATCTGGCCACTGTTTGGTTCAGCAAACCAGTTATTATCTGTACTTGCACTGGTAGCCTGCGCTGTATTCTTAAAGAAAACAAAACGTCAGGGATTCATGCTCTGGGGACCAATGGTATTTATGATGGCAGTTACATTTACAGCACTTAGCATGACAATCGTTAAATTAGGCAAAGCATTCATGACAACCGGACTGGATGTTGGAAATACTTTACAGCTTATCTTTGCGGTATTACTGCTGATTCTTGGTGTGCTTGTAGCTATTCAGGGAGTGAAGAAATTGCTTGAAAAACCGGACGATAAGAAAGCGACAGCTTAGGGTTTGAGCATAGAGATTGAATGAAATTAAGGAAAGTATGTACTTTCCGGTAAAGAAATAAAAAGGCGAGGCATGACTCTTAAGAATCGTGCCTTGCCTTTTCTCTTATTTCTTCATTTTTCTCTTGCTTTGGAAACGAAAAGTTCTTTATTCTCTGATTTACCCGAAATTCTTCTTCCATAATTCGTCTAATTTATCCAGAGCATCGGATAATTGTGTCTGTTGTTCACTGTTCAAACCATTGATTACCATATCTTCTTCCAGTCCCCAACTGTCGAGATCATCTGCAATCTGTCCGGCGCGTGCACCGCAGCGGATCAGCTTCCGGACAAGAGTTTCTTTCGTTGCTGTCTCAGCAATTCCGTGAAGAGCGCGTCCCTTTGCACAGCTTAATGCATTGATCGGACAGGCGTTCTCACAGCCTGTGCAATGTTCTTCTGTAGTTGCCATTCTATTTCCCTCGTTTCTTAAAAATCATGTTTATATTTTAACGTATAATATAAAACTTGTAAATTATATATCTGCAGCATCTCTGTGTTACAAATCTTTGTATTGTGGTGTTATAAGTTGAGAAATTTTCAATGATGATTGATCGTATAAGTGAAAGGATTTTCCTTTTTCTGCCTTTATATAAGTATCAGATTTGGTACGAAAAGGAGGTAGTTTATGAGGAAACGAGCGTGGAAGAGGATTATAAGCACGCTGCTGATCGTTTGTATGCTGGCGGGCGTAGCGCCGGTGACGCAGATGCAGCAGGTGGAAGCATTTGATATCTTAGGAATCGCTGAGAGAATGGGCTGCGTTGTCCGCGGTGGAATGAATGCATATGAGACAGCGAAAAAAGAAGACTGGGATGCAGGAAAAGCATTTTTCGGTACGTTTAAAAATATCGGAAAAGAGATATTAGGACTTAACAATAATGAATCGCCGGGAAGTACGGTTATTGTAAATCAAGTGGATTTAAGCGAGGTACAATCCGAACTTGCCAGTATCCAGAGCTCTCTTGATAAGCAGAGCATTTCCCTGAATAAGCTGGAAAGCGATATGCAGAAGAATACGGAGGAAATCAAAGGTCAGATCGAAGCTCTTGGTAAAAAGATTGATCAGACAGATCAGAAACGAAGTTATGAGGACTATCTGAATGACTATTTTAAATTTTATAATAAGTTTCTGGAAGCAACCGCACGCTGTGAAACTACGCTGAAATCAGCTTATACGGAAGACCCATCACAGGGAGAAAAGAAAGATGAAATTATAAAAAATGCGTATGACAGAGTGTATGAACTGAAAGGTATCGAATATACCGGTGATTATTATTCGTTGATGAACAACATGGGAAAATATATCCAGGGAAAATATGAGAAGACGAATCCGGGATCAGTCATTGATATCTTATGTGCATATTATAAGCTGGCAGGCTACAGCGACAGCCAGATCGCGGAGGCAACCAAACAGTTTGTAGCACAGACGTATTACAGTTATTGTCTGGCAAATTATTATTATATGGCACTGATCTTATATCAGAATACTTATATCAGACAAAATAATCTGGGCAGCTATCAGGTAGGGCAGGATATCCTGTTGTCAAAGTCCGAGATCAAGAATAATTTAAAGACGGTACTGGAAACGAATGTAACAACGACAGCCCAGATGTTCTATGATCTGAATAAACATTTCTGTTCGGTGGAAAATCAGAAAGTGTTATATCAGGGAGATGGTGGTACAACGAACCGTACGTTGAAGGACAGCCAGATGGATGTAGAACCGGGCTCTTCCGCTTCTCTGCCGGAGTCAGAACAGATCCTGGATGCGTATTTTGGAAGCAAGTACAGCAAGATATTTGGAAATGTATGTAAATACAGTTATGAAACATCTGACAATCAGGTTCAGGTGGATGGTAATAAACTTACATTTGATGAGAATCTGGCAGAAGGCAAAGAGATTAAAGTGGATATGTACTGTACTGTTTCCGGGAATACTTCGGAAGAAGTTTCAGAAAAAATTCCGGAGAATCAGAAGATCAAACTACACACATATACATTTACCATTAAAGCGGGGAAATTATCCGGTGGATATGGAACTGTGGAGTATCCGTATGTGATTAAAACGCTTGGTGACTATGATAAATTTTCAAGGGGCGAAGAATTCTCGAATGCAATAATATCACTGGAAGCAGACCTGGATTTTTCAACGACATTATTTAATCCGGTATCTCGTGAGTTTACTGGACAGTTTTTTGGAAACGGACATAAATTTTCGAATATTGATATAACAGGTATATCCTTTTATGGAATGTTTACCAATCTTTCCGGTGCAGTGCAGGATCTGATTATCGAAAATGAAAATCTGAATCCCCAAGGTGTAAGTGGCGGTATTTACAGAATAGGAGTTATCGCAGGTAAAGTAAACAAAAGTGGAAGAATTGAAAGGTGTGAAGTTGTAGACAGTAAGATTATATTTACACCGGGAAATAGCGGAAAAGTATATGTCGGTGGTATTGCCGGCATGGTGAATGGTGGCAGTATAACCGGATGTATTACAAGAAATGTAGCTATGAATATAGGATCTCCAAATGGAAGTGTCAAAGGTAACGTTGGTGGACTTGTTGGATATATGGATAACAGCGGAACACTTACCTATAGTGGACGAGAGGGAGGCGAGATTGTAAACTGGTGTACGGATACGGAATCGCCGGGAAGCTATACAGGAGGACTGATCGGAAGTGCATACAGTAAGTCTAAAATGAATAATTGCTGGAGCTTCCGGAAAAGAGCGGAGACTTCAGATTCTGCATACAACAGACTGTTTGGCACATTTGTGGGAATGAGTTCGGGCCTGACAGCGGAGAATTGTATTGTTTATTCCGGAACTGATGCGGATGAATCTAATTATACGGGAAGTACATCTGCAAAAGTAGAGCAGGGAAATGCACCACAGGTTCGCAAAGAAGAGAATTTTAACTGTGATAAAATTGGTTACGGAGGAGCCGGCTATCTGACAAATGACAACAGTACCGGTAATCCACTTCGTCTGAAATCACTGGAAATGATTCTGAATACAGATAATGTGAAAAAGGAATATTATTACGGTGAAAATCTGAGACTGAACGGTTTAACAGTAACTTTAAAACGAGGTAGTGCTTCTATTATGGCAGTCGGTTTATATGATGTGGATACAACATTTTCTTCGGACAAAACCGGTACACATACTGTAAAAATATCGGTAGGAAACTTAAGCAGCAGTTTCCAGGTTACCGTGGCGAAGAAACCACACAATTTCCAGCAGACCGTGAAAGCTGCAACCTGTACAGAGAATGGAGTTACCTCTTATAAATGTACAGACGCAGGCTGTAACGAAACGCTGAAGGAACAGATCAAACCGGCACTTGGACACGATATGGAACATTATGAAGGTGCTCCGGCGACCTGTCAGAGTAAAGGAACGAAAGAACACTGGAAATGTAAGCGCGAAGGCTGCGAAAAGATCTTCCTTGACAAAGAAGGAAAAGAGAGCGTTACACAGGCACAGCTCGTAATACCGAAGAGTGATGAACATGCATGGAGTGACTGGGAGTTTATCGGTGAGGGTAAACATAAACGTCACTGTACTACGAAAAGATGTACGGCGGTAGAAGAAGATAACTGCACCACAGATGCACCGAAGGAAAAAGTAACAAAGGCAACGACTTCCAAAGACGGAAAAGTTGAAAAGCAGTGTTCGGTTTGTGGAAATGTATTTTCTTCTGAAGTCCTTCCAAAAGCATCCGGTATCAAGATCGCTGCAACATCTTATACCTACAACGGCAAAGTGAAAACACCATCCGTAACAGTAAAGAACAGCAAAGGCAAGACACTTGCAAAAACAGATTATTCCATAGCTTATGCGAAGGGACGCAAGAATGTCGGAAGTTATACCGTTACGATCACACTGAAGAATAATTACAGCGGAACAGTGAAGAAGACATTTAAGATCATTCCGAAGACAACAAGCATTTCCAAACTGACAGCAGGTAAGAAGAAGCTGACTGTGAAGTGGAAAAAACAGGCGACACAGACGACCGGATATCAGTTGCAGTACGGAACATCGTCTAAGTTCAAGGGTGCAAAGACCGCGACGATCACGAAGAATAAAATAGTGAGCAAAGCGATTTCCAAGTTAAAAGCAAAGAAGAAATATTACGTAAGAATCCGCACTTATAAGACTGTGAAAGTGAATGGAAAATCTGTGAAACTTTATTCCGCATGGAGCAAAGCAAAATCGGGGCTTACAAAATAAATAAGAAATAAAATGTGGAAAATCCTTTTATTTACCTGCGGGTGAGTGAAAGGATTTTCCTTTTGACTGGGGAAAACTGTTGTAACTGGCAATTGTTAAAAAATCGAATCACAATCAGTAAGGGGCTGTCTCTTCTTCTGTCACAGGAATGATCATATTTTCAAAAGCGTTTACCATCTTCGGATGCTGGATGAGAAAATGGATCGCAGGAGCTTTCTCTTTAGATACCATGACATATTTCCCGCAAAGAATACAGATCTGAATGTTGCGGAAGGCAGGCGAGGAATTTGGCTTTACGTGGTACAGAGGATGTTTTTCGTGGTATTCTTGCAGCAGATGTAGATGAGTCTGATATTCTTCCCATGTATAAAAGACATCTTTTTCCAGAAACATACCGGAAAGAGATAAAGTCATCGGATATTTTGCAAATTCCTCTTCTGTCAGGAGTGGTATTTCTTCTGTAACCGGGCTGTGAGCCAGGAGCTCTTCTGAAAAATCTCTGGAAGATCGTACATAATCTATGATCTGAGCCTGTTCGTCCGGTGTTAACTGGTTGTGAGCCAGAATCTGTTCCAGAAGCCCATCTGTCATTGTGTAAAGTGACAGAGAAGAGAGAATATAATGCCGCTCTCCGTGCGTATGTGCGTTCTGCAGACGGAAATTCTGGAAGTCCTGAGCCTGTTCCAGACGGTAGACCTTCATAAGCGGAGATGCCTTGGAGAGAAGTCTGTCCGCGCGTTTGCGGTAATGTGCAACTTCTTCTTTGTTTTTTGTAAGGTAATAGCGCCCTTCGCTGTGATAGCCACAGATTGCTTCGCCGGAGAGCGCAGCAGTGCCGGAGACTTTTAAAAAATGAGAAAATATATTTCCGGGCGATCCTTTCAGGTAATAAGGAGAAATCTGTCCGGTCATATACATTGGAATCCAGCTCTCCAGACCAAGCATCATATCTTCAAAGGAACGGTCAAGGTTATGGATCTGGTTGAGATGCAGTCCTTTTTTTAACATCATTGCCATACCGAACATCCATTTTTTTGGAAATTCCGGATCTTTTGCCATCTCGCCCATAGGCATATCGCTGTACATGGCAACGGGTTCCACAGATTTTGAAAGCACGGTTGCTTTTAAGAAAGCGAGTTCGCTGTCCATCATTTCTTTTAATCCGTAATAACTCCGGGAAGTCGGAAACTGGAAAGGTGCAGTCGGAACCTTCATCTCATCAAAATGAATGGCACGGATATATTCGTTGAGATCAAACTGTTCCAGTTTTTTCAGAAAATCTGCCATATAATTCTTCGAAGGCTGCGTCTGATTGGTCAGCCAGTGAAAAAGAGAAGTTCTGTAAATGTCTGGATCTTTAAACGCATCTGCATCACATCCGATCAGAGCGGCTATCTGCGACTTCTGTGAGACATTCTGATATTTATGCGTAACAAAGTCGGTGATTTTTGTTGCAAATTCTTGTGGATCTGCCGGTTTACGCTGTCCATTCCGAATGCGTGAAATGTAGGAAGCATCATAATTCAGCGCACGGGAAAGTTCGGATACATTCAACGAGAGTGTGTTTAACAAATAGTTAAAATTTGTCTGCAACCGGTGGATATCTACAAATGTATTCTCAGAAAATATGGATAACGTTTCGGAAATGGCAGACTCTGTAAGAGAAGAGATGCATTTTTCCTGTGCAAGTCCGGAAAGACCAGCAATCAGTTTGTTATAATTTTCTGAGTCCCATTGCGGAAGCCGGTCACCGGAACGATAGCGGCTGATCGTAGCAGCAGAAAGTCCGCTTGCCTGCGCCAACTCTTTGGAAGTACAGCCTAACTGTTCTATGTATTCGTTTAATTTTTCTTTAAAATCCATATGCGATTCCTCCGGTAAATTGATAATTATATTGCTGTTTTCCGAGAAATACAGCTCCTGATATTGTAGTTATTTTCAGTATACAATAGATAATCTTATTTACAACAGAATAGTTTCCAAATTGGCATTGCCAGAAAGGAAATACAGTAGATAGAAAAAAATCCGGCTTGATATAATGAAAACAGGAAAATTATGTAGAAACAAAAAGTGAGGTTTTGCGTATGAAAAAGAAACAAATAGAACGATTAGGCAAATGCGTGCTTGGCGGTGTGCTTGCAATTACAATGATGGCGTCATTAATGCCAGGAATGAGCGAAGTAAAAGCGGACGAAAAGGCATCGATGCAGAATGTCCGGGAGGCAGATGAGATCTCCGCAGAGAAGATCGGGCATCTGATGGGAGATGATAATTCAGAAAATGCGAAGCATCTGATCATGCCGGATGAATATTTTTATATTGATCCGGAGCTTAAGGTGACACATGATACCAGAACAGATGGCGTTCCTTATGTAACACTGACATTGCTACGTGCAAGATTAGAACTTGAAGAGCTGCGTGCCTATGATTCCAAGCTGGTACGAAGCAAGCTGGATACAAGCAAGATTATAACAGATGCAAGTGATCCGGTGCTTACGAATACGTATAATATCTGGAAAATGGGTGAAAATTCACTGTCAGAGTCCGTGAAAAAAAGTGTGGATATGGATATCATGTCAATATCACCTATAGGCTACAGGAACAAGACAGGTTTGCCATGCATTGTGGAAGCGATCCGGGGGAGCGGCTTTGATTTTGTAAGTGAAGTAAAAGACAGTGCAGGACTTACAGTCGCAAATACGGTCAAGAATACATGGAGCGGCTGTACGCTTTGTTTCTTTGAGCCATATTATCTGCTGACATATAAAGATGTGACGGAAGAAGAATCTAAAAATTTTCCAGATCGCTATTATATAAAAAGAGAAAAACAGGAAATAAGACTCCCGGCAATTGTAAGGCCCGGATTTCATTTTAAAGAGTGGAGCGGAGGATTGTATTTCGCAGATAAGAAGCGAGATGGCAGTGACACGGTTTATACATTTGACTGGGAAAATAATATAGAAAAGGCAACGTACAACTGGGGTGATGAGGAACTGTATCCGGTTTTTGAGGAAGGTGATACCATCACATTCCATGGAAATGGCGGGACTATCGATGGTAAAGAACAGATCACTTATGAACTGGATCAGGAAAGTGATAATTTCTTTGATATCGGGAAATATGTACCGAAGAGGAAGGGATATACATTCCTTGGCTGGTGTTATAAACCGACGGCATATTATGACAGTCTGATTAAAGATACCAGTAATTATGACTGGGTAAGGAAATGTACGGATAATGGTTTTGACCGGAATCTATATGCAAAATGGGCAGAAGACAGTGATGAAGAACTAGAGACAAAAGGCTATAAACTGGATGAAAAAACAGGGGCGCTTACGATTATTACAGATCAGGGGATGTTTGGATGGAATACGCTTTGCAATGAAACAGATGATAAGTGTAAAGAAAAAGTCAAATCCATTACCATAGGCGGAGATGTAAAAGAGATTGACAGCTGGATGTTTACAAACTGTGAAAATCTGGAAACTGTGAAACTATCTTCAAAAGTGCGGGAAATTGGAAAATATGCATTTTATGGATGCAAGTCTTTAAAGAATGTGGAGATGCCAGGGGTGTCTTCGATTTATGACAGTGCATTTGAAGAATGTTCGTCTCTTGTAAAAGTGACATTTCCGGACACAATACAGGTTATCAATAATGAAGTGTTTAGAAATTGTTCTGCTTTAAAAGAAGTGGTATTTGAAAAAGAAGAACAACCACCATATTTGCGAATCTATTCCAATGCATTTGAAGGATGTCATAAAGATCTGACCATCCGGGTAAAAACTTCGCTCCTGAAGGAATTTAAAGAGGAAATCCTGCCGGATTTTGCAGATAAAATTACAGACGAAGCAGGTTCCATACCGACACCGGATCCTGAAGATCCGTGTGCAGGAGGACATCAGACAGAAAATATTCTTACAAAAGCAACTTTAAAAACGGATGGTAAGATAGAAGAGCGTTGCAAGATATGTAAGAAAGTGATTGGAACAAAAACAATTGCAAAGATTGCAGATGTAAAACTTTCCGGAAACAGTTATGTATATGACGGCAAGACGAAAACACCATCCGTAACAGTAAAGAACAGCAAAGGCAAGACACTTGCAAAAACAGATTATTCCATAGCTTATGCGAAGGGACGCAAGAATGTCGGAAGTTATACCGTTACGATCACACTGAAGAATAATTACAGCGGAACAGTGAAGAAGACATTTAAGATCATTCCGAAGACAACAAGCATTTCCAAACTGACAGCAGGTAAGAAGAAGCTGACTGTGAAGTGGAAAAAACAGGCGACACAGACGACCGGATATCAGTTGCAGTACGGAACATCGTCTAAGTTCAAGGGTGCAAAGACCGCGACGATCACGAAGAATAAAATAGTGAGCAAAGCGATTTCCAAGTTAAAAGCAAAGAAGAAATATTACGTAAGAATCCGCACTTATAAGACTGTGAAAGTGAATGGAAAATCTGTGAAACTTTATTCCGCATGGAGCAAAGCAAAATCGGGGCTTACAAAATAAATAAGAAATAAAATGTGGAAAATAATAAATGCAATGAATAAGAGGTGGAAATAAAATGAATAAAAAGGCTGTAATTGATAATGTACAAAAAGAACTTTTTGCCATGCAGGACACCGGGTATCGGGATTTCCAGATGAAACTGATGCCTACGGTAGATCCGGAGCGTGTGATCGGAGTAAGGACTCCGGCACTACGTGCATTTGCAAAAAAGTATGGAAAGACAGAAGAAGCAAAACAGTTCGTAGAAGTATTGCCACATCAGTATTATGAAGAGAATAATTTACATGGACTTCTGCTGGAACAGGGGAAAGATTACGAAAAATGTGTAAAAGATCTGAATCGTTTTCTTCCTTATGTGGATAACTGGGCGACCTGTGATCTTCTGGCCGTGAAAATCGTAAAGAAACATCTGGATCTATTCATTAAAGAGGTTTACCGTTGGATGGAATCGGAGCATACTTATACGATCCGTTTTGGGATAAATATGCTGATGCGCTATTATCTGGAAGATGAATTTAAGCTGGAATATCCGGAAAAAGTTGCAGCTATCCGGTCGGAAGAATACTATGTCAATATGATGCGTGCCTGGTATTTTGCAACTGCGCTGGCGAAGCAGTATGAAGCAATTATTCCTTATCTGGAAGAGAAGCGGATGGATACGTGGACGCACAATAAGACAATCCAGAAAGCGATCGAGAGCTACCGGATAACGCCAGAACAGAAGGTATATCTGCGGACGTTGCGTGTGAAAAAGTAAATATTTTAACCTATAAGTTTTTCTTCTTTTGGTATATGTTTTCAATATTGGAAATTATCGGATTAAAGCGATAAAATCAATTATATCAGCTGCCGGGGAGGGGAATACCGGCGCGTAACAAGAGAAAAGAGAGGTTAAAAAGAAATGGAGACAAAGAAAAAGGGATTTCCTACGGCATTCTGGACATGTGCCGCAACCGAGATCTTTGAGCGTCTGTCTTACTATCTGGGACGTTCACTGATCCTGATTTTCGCAACAGCAACCGTAGCAACAGGAGGACTTGGACTGTCCGACACTGTTGCAGCAAATATGCAGTCGAACTTGACCGCATTTTCTTATCTGCTTCCGTTATTCGGAGGAATCGTAGTTGACCGTTATATCGGTGCAAAATATACGACACCGGTCGGTATGATGATTGCCGGAGTCGGATATTACATGGGTTCTGTGGCAACAACAGCAACTGGTGTTTACGCCATGATCTTCCTTGTAAGTTTAGGTCTTGCGTTATTTAAAAACGGACCGATCATCGGACGAGTTATCACTGAAAAAGAGCAGATGGACCCGGCGTTCGCTATGCGTTACACACTTGTAAATGTCGGTGCATTCATAGGTACTTTCCTTGTAGGTATTCTTTACAAAGATGTATTTGCAAAAGACGGAGTATTAGGATTTGCTCCTTGCTTTAAAATTGCAGCACTGATCATGTTCCTTGGAGCATGCTGGTATTTCTTCGTATGCTGGCGTTTCCTCGGAGATGTTGGAAAACGTCCGTTCAAGAAGACAAAGACACAGGAAGAGCTTGCAATTGATGCAGAAAAAACAGTAGAAGAGAAAAAAGAGACGAAAAAAGAGCCACTTACTACGATTGAGAAAAAACGTATCGGTGCGATCCTTATTGCATCTCTGTTCTCCATTATTTTCTGGATCTTCTGGTATCTTGGATACCTTCCGGTATATTATTACTGGGCAGATAACATGAACTGGGTAGTTGCAGGCTATGAAGTTCCATCTACATGGTTTGATGCAGCAAACTCAATGTTCTGTGTAATCTTAGGACCTGTGACAGCAGCACTCTGGAGAAAGCTGGCTGCAAGACCGCAGGGAGACATGAGTCTGTTCAGAAAGACAGGACTTGGAATTGCGATCATCGGACTTGGATACATCTTCTATGCAGTAATTGATATTGCAAGAGGCGGACACAAAGCAAGCGTATTATGGCTGATCGTATTCGCATTCCTTCTGACACTTGGAGAGATGTTCTTCTCACCACTGGGACATTCATTCATCAGTAAATATTCCCCAAGCCGTTACCTGGCGCTGATGATGTCTATGTGGGGATTTGCAACATTTATTGCAGCTAAGAGCTACGGTCCGGTATACGGAATCTTATTTGGTGGAAATATTCCATTCAAGACAGCATGTATCGGAATTGCCGTTGTATCTTTTGTGGCAGCAGCAATTATGATCGCGTTAGACAAACGATTATCCGCGTTAGTAGATTAATAATGAATTTTATGAGCTATATATTTCGTGCAGAATTATATAGCTCATGTAATATAACAGAAAAGAGGTATGTTTCATGGGAGTAAAAGAAAGACTTAGTTGTCTCAGAAAATTAATGGAAGAAAAAGGAATTGACTTTTATGTAATTCCGACTGCAGATTTTCATCAGAGTGAGTATGTAGGAGAATATTTTAAGGCACGTAAATATATGACTGGATTTTCCGGATCTGCAGGAACAGCTGTAATCTCAAAAGACTGGGCAGGAATGTGGACAGACGGAAGATATTTTATCCAGGCGGCAAAACAGATGGAAGGTACAACCGTAGAGCTTATGAAAATGCGTGAGCCGGGAGTTCCGACTATCGAAGAATATTTAGAAGAACACCTGCCGGAAAATGGTGTGATCGGATTTGATGGACGTGTTGTATCTATGGGAGAAGGTCTTGGATATGAGACAATTGCTCGAAAGAAAAACGGAGGAATTGTTTACGAATATGATCTGGTAGATCAGTTCTGGGAGGATCGCCCGAAACTTTCTGAAGAGCCTGCATTTATTCTTGAGGAGAAATATGCAGGAGAATCCGTAGCTGATAAATTAAAGAGAATCCGTGAAGTAATGAAAGAAGAAGGAGCAGATATACATATTCTTACAACACTGGACGATATCTGCTGGACTCTGAACATGCGTGGAAATGATATTGATTTCTTCCCAATGGTATTGTCATATGCAGTCATTACAATGGATGAAATGTTATTATATATTGATGAGAGAAAATTATCTGATGAAATGAAAGCTATTTATGCAAAAGATGGTGTTACAATTCATCCGTATAATGCAATATATGAAGATATGAAACATCTTTCTATAGAAAATACAGCACTTCTGGATGCGTCAAAGACTAATTATGCAATTTATAAGAACATTCCGGAAGAAATGAAAAAAGTAGACACACGCAATCCGGAGATTCTTTTTAAAGCAATTAAGAATCCGGTAGAGATTGAAAATATCCGTAAAGCACAGATCAAAGACAGCATTGCACATGTTCGTTTTATGAAATGGTTAAAAGAAAATGTAGGTAAGATGAAGATTACAGAGATGAGCGCATCTGACAAGCTGGATGAATTGCGTATAGAGCAGGGAAATTTCATCCGTCCAAGTTTTGAACCAATCAGTGCATATGGAGAACATGCAGCACTTTGCCATTACACATCATCAAAAGAGACAGACGTAGAGCTGAAAGAAGGAAATGTATTCTTAACAGATACAGGAGCTGGATTCTACGAAGGATCTACAGATATTACAAGAACCTATGTATTAGGTGAGATCCCGAATATTATGAAAGAGCACTTTACACTGGTAGCAATCAGTAATCTCCAGCTTGCAAGCGCAAAAATGTTAAAAGGCTGCAATGGAATGAATCTGGATATTCTGGCAAGAAAGCCGTTCTGGGATAGAGCATTGAACTTTAATCATGGAACCGGACATGGTATGGGTTACCTGCTAAATATCCATGAAGGACCGACAAATTTCCGCTGGGCATATCGCAAAAATGATACTCACCAGTTTGAACCGGGAATTGTTATTACAGATGAGCCGGGAATTTATATTGAAGGTTCCCACGGAGTCCGTCTGGAAAATGAACTTCTTGTAAAAGAATGGAAGAAGAATGAATATGGAGAATTCCTCTGCTTTGAGACAATCACATACGTACCAATGGATCTTGACGGAATCAAAGCGGACATGATGTCTGAAGAAGAGAAACGTCTTCTGAATGATTATCATGCACTGGTATATGAAAAAATTGCGCCACATCTTAACGAAGAGGAAAGAGAATGGTTGAAGAAATATACAAGAGCAATTTAAGAAAGTTTTTCATATTACAATTAGAATAAATCATTATACATCTTTCAACAAAGCGGGGTTCTTTACGTAAAGTAAAGGACCTCGTTTCTATATATTAGCAAGATATTCAAGAAATTATCTGCCATCTTTGTTATGACCATAACAATAATTATGCTATAATAAAAGTGGCTTAGTTTGTGAAGATTAATTACTTTTTGCTATGACAATGGAGAATGTAAGAACCTGTGATTGTAAAATGTACAAAAGACCGATAATAAAGATAACGGATGGAAAGTTAGAGTATGAGATTTGGAAAAAAGCAAGTGAAAAAAAGAAAATGGATGAAAGTGGTCTGTCTGATTATTTTTATTCTTATATCGGCGTTATTTCTGGAAGACCGGCTTCTTGATTATGTAAATAACCGGAACATAAGGAATACGTCAGAAGTTCTGCTGGATCAGGTGGCAGGGATCATTGAGAGAAATACAGATGACGAAAAAGAGATGATCCAGTCGTTGAAGGAAGATTATATGGTGCGGGCAAAGGCGGTAGCATATATTCTGGATGCAAATGAGAAGACAGAGCATGATGTGCTGGAACTACAGAAGATCGCGAAGCTGATGTCTGTCGATGAAGTGCATCTGTTTGATAAGAGCGGTAAGGTTTACAGCGGTACGGTGCCGAAATACTACGGATATAATTTCAGCTCCGGCAAGCAGATCGCATATTTTAAACCAATGTTGAAAAATAAAAAGCTTACGATGTGTCAGGATGTGACACCGAATACATCAGAAGGAAAGAAGATGATGTATGCGATCACATGGAATGATGCAGGAACCCGTATGATTCAGGTAGGTGTAGAGCCGGTGCGTCTTCTGGAAAAACTGAAACGAAATGAAATAAAATCCGTTGTCAGCAATATGCCGGTGTATGAAGGAATCGACATCTATGTAGCAGACAGAAAAAGCGGAAAGATCTATGGTGCAACGGATTCCGGGAAGATTGGCAATAAACTGAAACAGTTAAAAATCAGCAAGAGCAGAAGTGTTTCACGGAATATCGACGGCTATACAGTCGGAGTGGTATACGATATGACACATCTTAACGGAAGTAATGCAGTGGCAATGCTGAGTGTGATGTTGTATCTGCTTATTGCAACGATTATACTTCTGATTATGATCGCAAGAGTATTGAGAATAAACAGGGAAAAGGAAGAGCAGTATGCAGTGCTGGCAACGATGGCAGGGCTCAACCACAGTATGTATGTGATCAAACTTAGGGAAAATAAGATCATGCGTTATGGCGGAGCTGAAATCGGTGAAGAAAATATAGAAGGAAGTTATTATGAAGATGCAGATGTGCGTCTGCGTGCGCTTCTGGAAAATAGAACCGCAGAAGAGTACCGGGAGGCAGCAGGAGAATTTGTAGATCTGCATACACTTCCTGAACGAATGGAAGGAGAGAAATATATATCCGGAGATTTTATAGGAACAACGCTTGGCTGGTTCCAAGCGTCGTTTATTGCGATTCGGCAGGATGAAGAACAACGTCCGCTGAGTGTAATATTTGCGGTGCGAAGTATTGAATATGAAAAACGGAAAGAAGAGCAGCTGCTCCGGTCATCCACTACAGACGAGCTGACAAGATGCTATAACCGGCGTGCCTATGAGCAGGATATAAAGAAACTGACAGCAGATAAGAAATTCCTGTATCTGTCCGCGGATGTAAATGGTCTGAAAGCGGTCAATGACCGGCTGGGACATGCCGCCGGAGATGAGTTGCTCTGCGGTGTTGCAGGCTGCATGAAACAGAGCTTTGAAGATTATGGAAAAGTCTACCGTATCGGCGGTGATGAATTTGTCACAATCCTGTTTACAGATGAGGAACAGTTTGGGAGTATTAAGCAGAATTTTGATTTACTTGTGGATAACTGGTCTGGTGACGCAGTGCCACATATGAGTGTCTCCTGCGGAGCAGTCTGGAGTGATGAACGGCAGTGGGAGTCTGTCCGTGAAATTGCGAAGCTCGCAGACCAGCGGATGTATGAGAAGAAAGCGAAGCATTATGCGAGACGGAAGAGCGATTTCCAGAACTGGATGTATAAGAGATAAACAAAGATGGAGGAAAGATAGATGGCGGAAGTAGAAAACAGTAAAGATTTAATCAGTGTGTTATGGAGCGGAGCGGATATTCTCCGCTCAAAGATGGATGCAAACGAATATAAAAATTATCTGTTAGGAATTGTATTTTACAAATATTTGTCAGATGCATTTTTGATCAAAGTATATGATCTGCTTTATGATGAAAGACCAGAGACGATGAAAGCCGCATTAGATGCATATATAGAAGCATTAGAGGATGAGAGTGCGGAAGAGTTAAAAGAGGAACTGAAAGACGAATGTCATTACATTATTGAGCCGGACTTAACTTATACCAGCTTTGCAGATGCAGCGAAAAATAATGCATTCAACAGAGAACAGTTGCAGAAAGGATTCAACAATATCGAGCAGAGTGATCTAATATTTGCGGACCTTTTTACAGATATTGATCTGTATTCCAATCGTTTAGGAAACGGAGATCAGAAGCAAAGTGACACTATCGCAAATCTGATTAAAGAAATTGACAAAGCAGACTTGTTAAATTCCGATGCAGAGATTCTTGGAAATGCATATGAATATCTGATTGGACAGTTTGCGTCAGAGACAGGAAAGAAAGCCGGAGAGTTCTATACACCGCAGGCAGTATCAAAGATCTTGACGAAAATTGCGATCGCCGGTCAGGAAGACAGAAAAGGACTTTCCGTATATGATCCATGTATGGGATCAGGCTCATTATTGTTAAATGCAAAGAAATATGCGAAAGAGCCGGAATATATCAAATACTACGGACAGGAGTTGAATACTTCAACTTACAATCTCGCAAGAATGAATATGTTCTTACATGGTATCACACCGGAGAATCAGAACCTTCGGAATGGTGATACTCTGGATGGAGACTGGCCTACCGGAGAAGAGACAGATTTCCATATGGTACTTATGAATCCTCCGTATTCAGCAAAATGGAGTGCGGCAGTAGGTTTCTTACAGGATGAAAGATTCAGCGACTATGGCGTGTTAGCACCAAAGTCAAAAGCAGATTATGCATTCTTGCTTCATGGATTGTATCATTTGAAGAGTAATGGAACAATGGCGATTGTACTGCCTCATGGTGTGTTGTTCAGAGGGGCAGCAGAAGGGAAAATAAGAGAAAAATTACTTCGCTCAGGTAATATCTATGCAGTTATTGGCTTGCCTGCAAATCTCTTTTACAATACATCTATTCCGACTTGTATTATCGTATTGAAAAAGCACAGAGATGGCAGAGATGTCCTCTTTATAGATGCATCTAAGAAGTTTGAAAAAGGAAAGAAACAGAATGCCATGACAGATGATCATATCGATGAAGTGTTGGAGTTATATTCTAATAGAGAGACGGTAGAAAAAGAGGCATTTCTTGCAAGCTTTGAAGATATCGAAAAGAATGATTTTAACCTGAATATTCCGCGTTATGTAGATACTTTTGAAAAAGAAGAAGATGTAGATCTGAATGCACTTTTAACAGATATGAAGAAGACAGATGAAGAACTGGAACAGGTGCAGGGAGAGTTTTTATCACTTCTTAAGGATTTAACTTCGAATGATGAGACAATTATGTCATCACTGAACGACCTGATTGGAAAGATTGAGGGGTGATGGATATGGCAAAACCAAAGATTAGATTTAATGGGTATACAGAAGATTGGGAACAGCGTAAGTTAAACGAGATTGCCGATAAGGTATCAGAGAAGAATAAAAATAATGAATTTTCAGAGCCGTTTACAAACTCAGCAGAACAGGGAATCATTAGCCAGAAGGATTATTTTGATAGAGAGATTGTAAACAATGAAAATCTGAATGGTTATTATATTGTCAGGAATGATGACTTTATTTACAATCCAAGAATTTCTGTAACGGCTCCTGTTGGACCGATAAATCGTAACAGACTTGGTAGAAAAGGCGTAATGTCGCCACTTTATACGGTATTTAGAACTCATGATATAGATAATGTGTATTTGGAATTTTATTTCAAAACTACGAGGTGGCATCGCTTCATGAAACTAAACGGAGATTCAGGTGCTCGATTTGACAGATTTACGATTTCGTCAACACAGTTTATGGAAATGCCAATTCCATATCCGACTTTAGAGGAGCAGCAAAAAAGTGGGGAGTATTTTGAGTCTCTCGACCACCTCATCACTCTTCACCAACGTAAGTGTGAGCAGACAAAAACATTAAAAAAATATATGCTTCAAAAAATGTTTCCACAAGATGGTGAAAAAGTTCCACAGATAAGATTTGAAGGATTTACGGAAGATTGGGAACAGCGTAAGCTGGGAGATTTAGTCGATCGTGTTACAAGAAAAAATCAAGATTTAGTCTCAGAGTTACCACTTACAATATCAGCTCAATATGGACTTATTGATCAAAATGAATTCTTTGATAAGAGAGTTGCTAGTAAAGATGTCAGTGGTTACTACCTGATTGAGAATGGAGAGTTCGCTTATAATAAAAGCACTTCAACAGATGCACCTTGGGGAGCTATTAAAAGGCTGGATCGTTATGAAAATGGCGTATTATCAACACTTTATATCATATTTGGAATAAAAGAAAATAATCCCGTAGATTCCGATTTCTTGGTATCGTATTACAGCACAAATCTGTGGCATAAAGGTATTCATGAGATTGCTGCAGAAGGAGCGAGAAATCATGGACTTTTGAATATTGCGCCGGCAGATTTTTTTGCAACAAGGCTGATGATACCACAAGATATAGAAGAACAAAAAAAGATTGGAAAGTATTTTATAGAGTTAGAAGCACTCATCACTCTTCACCAGCGCAAGTGTGATGAACTAAAAGAAGTTAAGAAATTTATGTTACAAAACATGTTTGTTTAAGGAAAAGAGCGAGAAAATGGGAAAAATAACTTTATTTCATGGAACACCTGATAAAATTGTAGTTCCGACATATGGACTTGGTGAGAAAAGACATGATTATGGAATTGGATTTTACTTAACGGACAATATAGATCTTGCTAAGGAATGGGCTGTTTGCAGACCGAATGAGAAAAATGGCTGGGTTCATCAATATGAATTGGGCACAGAAGGTCTGAAAATATTAGATTTTCAAGAAAAAGATGTGTTGGCGTGGCTTGCAGAATTGATGAAACATAGAGATGCAGCAGATTCTAAGCGTTATCGTATGTTGGCAGCAAAGTTTATTGAAAAATATGGTGTGGATGCAAGTGATTATGATGTTATAAAAGGTTGGAGAGCAAACGCTTCTTACTTTTATATCGCAAAAGAGTTTGTAAGAGACAATATTGATCTTGAAATATTACCGGAGTTGCTTTCATTGGGCGGTCTTGGCATTCAATATTGTATTAAATCTGAGCGGGCATATTCTAAATTGCAGGAAGTAGAAGAAAAGTTACTGCCGGTTGATTACAAGGAATATAGCCAAAAGTATAACGAACGTGATATAACGGCAAGACGAAAGATGCGAGAATTAGTAGATTCTGATGCAAATAAAGTAACAAATGTATTTAGTACATTATTTTAGGAGAGACGACAATGAAGGCATATGCAGAAGAGTATTTGAATGATGTTGTAGAAAATCAGGGAAAGTTGTTTGATTATGTGGCGCAGAATTTTCGTGATAAAGATACAGAAGAATTTATCAACTTTTATATGAAAAGTAAGACAAGAAAAAGTATTGATGAATCGCAGGCATATGTAAATACGATGGATTATAAGGAATTATGGAATTATTTTCAAAAAACAGATCAGTATAAATTGGAAGCTGGAAAAGGTCTTGATGGTTTTATGCCTGACTGGATTGGCGAGTTTTACGCGTATTATCAATGGTATTATAATATGCCGAGTTCGGAAGTTATTCAGAAGATTCCAGTAGATTTTTTGAAAAAGGCGTATTCTGGACTTCATGATCTGGAACTGGAGCTGGCAGTAAAAAAAGTAGGTGAAGTGTAATGCAGATTATTTGCTTTCACAATCCAGATGAAGAGAACGGATACTTAAGTAATTGGTATCCGTCTAATTTTATAGTTGATGGTGTTCATTTTTCGTCCATGGAACAGTTTATGATGTATCGGAAAGCAATTTGTTTTCAAGATGAATGCATTGCAGAGCAGATACTCGGCACGAAAGATGTAGCAGAGATCAAAGCGTTAGGACGTGCAGTAAAAGATTATGATGAAAACTATTGGAATGGAGTAAGACAGGTTATTGTATACGAAGGATTGCTTGCAAAGTTTTCACAGAATGACGAGCTGAAAGATAACCTTGTAAATACTGGGAATGTGATATTAGCAGAATGTGCAGTGAAAGATCGAATCTGGGGTATTGGATTGTCTATGAAAGATGAAAATAGATACGACAAGAGCAAGTGGAGAGGAGAAAATTTGCTTGGATATACACTGATGATGGTGCGAGAGCGATTGAATTTAGAATAATCGTATGTATTGTGATATAGGTGATAATAGTGTTACATACTGCGATAAAGCGTAAGTAGGCAAGTTTTTGCGAATTAAAATAGATGGGTGGGAACAGCGTAAGTTGGGTGATATTGCATCTTTAATTACAAAAGGAACCACACCAAAGGATAAATCGGGAGGTGGAGAAGTTAATTTTGTTAAGGTTGAAAATATCAATCCGGACAACGGAGAAATAACAAATACCTCTCAGATTTCATTAAAAGAGCATGAGGGATACCTTAAGCGCTCACAATTAAAAGAAAACGATATTTTATTTTCTATCGCTGGAACTTTAGGGCGTGTAAGTACTGTGAAATCAAGTATTTTGCCAGCTAATACAAATCAGGCATTGGCAATTATCCGATTATGTGAGGGTGTTATTGAGTATGTTACAACCGTTTTAAAAGGAAAGGCTGTAGAGGATTTTATAAAACGTAATCCTACTGTTGGGGCACAACCTAATTTATCTTTAGAGCAAGTAAATAATTTGGAAATTCCATTTCCAAATTATGAAGAGCAGCAGAAAATCGGTGCATACTTTGAAGCTGTAGACCACCTAATCACCCTTCACCAACGCAAGTGTATGACGAGTAGATGAAGAACAAAAAACGTTTGGGAACAGCGTAAGCTGGGTGAGCTGGCTGAGATAGTAGGTGGAGGAACTCCGAGTACCGGTATAGATTCATATTGGGATGGTGATATTGATTGGTATGCTCCGGCAGAAATTGGTGAACAGATTTATTTGGAATCTAGTCAGCGTAAAATAACAGAGGAAGGTTTAAATAAGAGTTCTGCCAAGATTCTTCCCATAGGGACAGTTCTCTTTACATCTCGTGCAGGCATTGGAAAAACCGCTATTTTACTGAAAGAAGGCTGTACAAATCAAGGCTTTCAGTCCATCGTTCCGAATAAAGAAAAATTAGATTCGTACTTTATTTTTACAAGATCAGAAGAACTTAAGAGATATGGTGAAACAGCTGGCGCTGGATCAACATTTGTTGAGGTATCTGGAAAACAGATGGCGAACATGGAATTGATGATGCCAAAGACAATGTTAGAACAACAGCAAATTGGTGAATATTTTCAAAGTTTAGACTACCTCATCACTCTTCACCTTCGTAAGCAGGACAAACGTAAAAAAGGGTCAAAAAACACTTGAAATCAGTGTAAGTATAAAATAAATAATGTATATTAGATACATAGAATCACAAAGGAGACAAAAATTATGCCTGAATTAGAGTCAATGATAGAACAAAAGTTAATTGAACAACTGGTATATGGAGATTCGCAGTGGACATATCGACCGGATTTGAAGACGGATGAGGATTTGTGGGCGAATTTCCGGTATATTCTGGAACAGAATAATAAGGAGCGTTTGGATGGAGAGCCTTTAACAGATACCGAGTTTGAACAGGTGAAGAACCAGTTGCAGTTTTCATCCTTCTATAAAGCGGGAGAATGGCTTGTTGGAGAGAACGGTAAGGTTCAGGTACATGTGCAGAGAGATACGAAGAGATTACATCTCGTAGTGATGAATCACGAGCATATTGCAGGGGGAAGCAGTGTGTATGAGGTGATTAATCAATACAGTGCATTGAAGACAGAGGAAGACGGACGTAATCGCAGATTTGATGTAACGCTGATGATTAATGGACTTCCGATGATTCATATAGAATTAAAGAATAAGCAGCATTCTTATATGGATGGATTCTGGCAGATTAAGAAATATATCGGAGAAGGGAAGTTTACTGGAATTTTCTCTGCGGTACAGATGTTTGTAATCAGCAATGGCGTAAATACAAAGTATTTTTCTGCAGCAAGCGACACGGAATTAAATGAAAAATTCATCAGTGGATGGCTGGATCAGGATAATAATCCGGTATCTGATTATATTGAGTTCGCAAAGAGTGTACTGCGCATCCCGGAAGCGCATGAGATGATTGCGAGATATACGGTATTAGATGAAGATGCGAAACGATTAATATTATTGCGGCCGTATCAGATTCATGCGATTGAAGCAATACGAGAGGCTTCCAAGACAGGGAAGTCTGGTTATGTCTGGCATACAACGGGTTCAGGTAAGACGTTGACTTCGTATAAGGCAACCCGTAACCTGCTGATGGACATTCCGTCTTTGGATAAAACGATTTTCTTAATTGACCGAAAGGATCTGGATACACAGACAACAATGGCATTTCAGGCATATGCCAACAATGATCTGATCGACGTAAATGAGACAGACAATGTAAATGATTTGAAGAAAAAATTAAAATCAGAAGACCGGCAGGTAATCGTTACAACCATCCAAAAGCTGCAACGATTAATTACAAAGAGATTGCAGGAAGGAACGCCGGAATATAACAAGATTAAAAATCTGAGGATTGCATTTGTAGTAGATGAGTGTCACAGAGCAGTTACACCGGGAACGAAGAGAGAACTGGAGAGATTTTTTGGAAAATCATTATGGTATGGCTTCACTGGAACACCAAGATTTTCAGAAAATCCTTATCCAAAGATGGGTGATCTGCCGCGCACAACAGACGAATTATACGGAGAACGTTTACACAGATATACGATACAAAATGCAATCCATGATAATGCGGTTCTTGGCTTTCAGGTAGAGCATAATGGACCGAAGACGATGTCTGATGAAACAGATAGTAAATTGTATGATAATGAAGCACATATGTTAAAAGTTCTGGATGTGATTTTGAACAAGTCCTATCATAAATTGGGATTCCAGAATGGAAAAGGTAAGACGTATGAGGCATTGCTGACAACAAGTTCGATTCCTCTGGCGCAGAAGTATTATGAATTATTAACGAAAGTAAAAGAAGGAAATACTCCATTGCGGATTGATGAAAAGATCCGGCAGGTACTCCCTGATTTTCCGAAATTTGCAATTACATATTCTGTGACGGAAAATGAAGAAGGTTCACAGGTAAATCAGCAGAAGATGCAGAAATCGTTGGATGATTATAACAATATGTTTGGGACAAAATTTGATCTGGCACAGATCCAGTCTTACAATGGCAATCTGAATAAAAGGCTTGCGAGAAAAGATCCTAAATTTAAGAGACGACATGAACAATTGGATCTGGTAATTGTAGTTGATCGATTGCTGACAGGATTTGATGCCCCTTGTATGTCTACGATGTTTATTGACAGACAACCTATGGGACCGCATGATCTGATACAGGCATTTTCGCGAACAAATCGTATTTTCGATAAGAATAAAACATATGGACAGATTGTTACATTTCAGGCTCCGAAGCTTTTCAAAGAGAGTGTAGATAACGCAGTAAAATTGTATTCCGCAGGTGGTACAAATGATTCTATTCTGGCAGAATGGGACGAGGTGGAAAAGGCATTCCGTACAGCGCTGAAAGCGCTTCGTATTGCAGCAGGAGCGCCGACAGCTATACCGGGAATGTCATTGGCTGAAAAGAAAGTATTTGCAAAAATATTTCAGACATTTGACCGGTTATTTGCACAGCTTAAATCGTTTTCAAATTACAGTGACAAGCTGTTGGAAGAATATGATATTACAGAAGAAGAGTACGAAGATTATGTAGCGCATTATAAAAATGTAATAGAAGAGATAAAAAGAGAAAAAGAAGAAGGAAATGATGGCGGAGAAGATGAAGAGGAAACGTCAGACTTAGATTCAGAGTATGAGCTGATGGCATACAGTAATACGAAAATTGATTATGAGTACATTATCAATTTGATTCAGAATATTGTATCACCGGGAGAAGATGAAGAGGATATTTCACCAGAGGAAAGACAGAAGCAGATAGATGAAGTTAAGCAATATATAGCAGAATTACGAAATGGTAATCCGAAGATGGCAGATATTATGTCAAATCTGGTTTCAGAGATTGAAGTGGACGCAGACAGGTATAAAGGACATTCGATTTTGAACATAGTAGAAACAACAAAGCAGAAATACATTGAAAACAGGATTTCTGACTTTTGTGAGAAGTGGTATGCGGAACCTGATGATGTTATGTATGCAGCCATGCATTACAGAAACGATGAGATACCGAATGAAGGTGTTATAAAAGCTACAATTGATTATACATGTTATAAGGCAAATGCAGAAAAAGCGGTTCCGAAGTTCAAATACTATAAGATGTGTATGGATGAATTAAAAGAGGTCTTAGATACCGAAATTAAGCCTTTAATTAATCCATTGTAAAGCAAGGTGAAGGTGTAGTTTTATGTTTATATCAGCGTGAGTTATTTCGGGAAAGGAAAAGGCTTATGATAAATGATATGAACAGGACATTGCTTTTCAGTGAATATTTTCAGCAATGGATTGATATTTACAAGAAAGGCGCAATCCGGGAAGCGACTATGGCAAAATACCGTATGACACAGAGATGGGTAGAGAAGCTTATGCCGGAGTTAAAAGTTGCGGAGCTGAACAGAACAGCATATCAGCAATTATTGAATGCATACGCAAAAGAACACGAGCGCCAGACAACATTGGATTTTCACCATCAGTTAAAGGGAGCGATTTTAGATGCGGTTGACGATGGTCTGATTGAAAGAGATCCAACCAGAAAAGCAATCATTAAGGGGAAAACGCCGAGAGTCAAAAAGATTAAATATTTAAGTCAATTCGAGTTACATACTTTGATTTCTGATCTGGATCTCAAAGAAGAACCGAATTGGGACTGGTTTATTTTACTGGTCGCGAAAACAGGAATGCGTTTTTCAGAAGCACTTGCGATTACGCCGGGAGATTTTGATTTTGCAAGACAGACATTATCTATCAGTAAAACATGGGACTACAAGGGCGAAGGTGGTTTCCTGCCAACAAAGAATAAATCTTCGGTTAGAAAAATCCAGATTGACTGGCAGATTGTTGTAAAATTTTCAGAGTTGATTAAAGGACTGCCGGAAGATCAGCCAATCTTTGTAGGCGAATCGAAAATATATAATTCTACAGTGAATGATGCATTAACCAGACATTGCAGAGAATGCGGGATATCGGAGATTTCGATTCATGGCTTAAGACACCCGTATGTCAAGCCCACGACAAAAAATTTATAACTTTTTTTGCAGTTTTTCGGGCAGCTTCATAGCTGCCCATAGCTGTTTCAAATGGGTGTTCACGGTTATACTTCCTTTTCGGATTCCTTAGTTTCTAAGAAATCCTGTGTTGCATATTCAATCTCAATCCGATCTCCTGGAAAGACGTAAACTTTATTGATAAGCCGGTCAATCAGAGCTTTTGTCAGCATGTTGGCGTTTCCGACTTTCTGCACAATTTCCTGTTGTTTCAGCTTAATCTCATAATCACTTTTTATCTGCTTTGTCTGTGCAGTGATGACAGCATGAACATTTTTGGCTTGTACCAGTTCCGTGTCATAAACCGCTTTTCGTGTCCGATAGGTTTCCAAATCAATCTCTCCGAGTGCATACTGCTCATAAAGATACCGCTTGCTATCTTGAATAGAACGGAGTTTTTCTTCATGTTCGGTCTGCTGGACTGTCTGCAAATCCAATTTATCCTTATTGCTATCAATTCCCAATGCCGGACACATTTGAGCCCGAATTGTTTCAAATACAACCTGCTCCAGATCTGCCATCTTTATGCGCACACCATGACAAGGAAGCGTTTCAGCCACCTCGGAATGACGGCAATAAAACCACGCACCATTTCGTAGAGACATTGCATGATCGCAGCATCCGCAGAATACCTTACCACGGAGCAGATAATCACGCGGCTTTTTATTTGACAGAGAGAAACGCTTAATTGAAGCATTGGCTCTCTCAAATAGATCCACACTTACAATAGCCGGATGATGGTTCGGGATTTTGAACCACTCACTTTCATCCTTTAACTGTGTATGTCGGCTGCCAATCTCTTTTACCTTTCTCTTGCCAATTACATAGGTACCGATATATCTTTGATCTTCTAAAATACGCAGAACCGTTGATGTACTCCAAACGCCGTTTGTTCGGGAAACATTGTAATAGGCCTTGCCTTTAAGTTTGCGATATTCCCCAGGGGTGGGGATATTCATGGCATACAATTTTCTTGTGATCTCGGCTGCGGTGTTGCCTTCAGACGCCCATTGAAATATCATCTGCACATTCGGGGCAACATCCTCGTCCGGTTCCATACGTCCGTCTGCACTCTTGCGATAGCCGTAAGGACAGATGACACTCTGATATTCCCCACGACGCATCTTTGCGTATTTTGCACTTTTGGTTTTCATGGACATATCCCGGCTATACCACTCGCTGATAAGATACTTGAAAGCAATATCAATCCCTCCGGTATCACCTTTGAAATTAGCTGTGTCAAAATCATCACTGACGGAAATAAAACGGGTGTGATAAAGAGGAAATACCCGCTCAATAAAATAGCCGGTTTCAATGCTGTTACGTCCAAATCGGGAAAGGTCTTTTACAATAATACAGTTGATTTTTCCGGCCTGAACCATTGTTAAAAGTTCCTGCACCGCCGGACGCTCAAAGTTTGTCCCCGTATGACCGTTGTCAATAAATTCCAAAATCTCGTTGTTATCCCATTCCGGCAGAGACATAGCTTTTTCACGAAGAATCAGTTTTTGATTTGGTATGCTCAAACTTTCAGTTTTGAAATCTTCCACAGAAAGACGGATATAAAGAGCAATCACATAGTTGCGCACGGTTCCACCGCCTTTCCCTGAAATTCATTTTTGAAACGGAAGGTCACATGAATATTCCGCTCGTGGTCTATCTCAATTCGTTCAATGAGCCGTTCGATCAGTTCCGCAGTCAGCACATGATCCTGTGCCAGTGTTTTTGCATCCTTTTCCATTGCACGGTATCTGGCAAGCTGGTTGTCCAGGGAGTCCATAGATTTTTCAAATACTTCAATCTCACCAGACAGAGCATTGATAGCATGTTCATAATCCGCTTTCAATTCAAAGTATTCGTCATTTGTCAAAATACCCTGTACAAAATTTTCATATAGGCCACGGATCAGCCGGCGTGTTTTTTCAATTTCCTGCCGTTTGGCCGACATCTGAATTTTCAGCTTATCTTTTTCCTGTTTTTGTCTTGCCTCCAACTGAAAGAGTGGCAGCGACATTCCCAGCGCAACTGTCAGCTCTTTTTCAAGAATAGCCGTAACAGTAGAAATCAGTTCTTTCTCCTGTATCATCGCACCTTTGCAGCTATCTTTTTCTACCCGGCTGTTTGTAAGGCAGTGGAACCAGTAAGTGTCGGGTCCTTTCCGGCGCTCGGCGCGTTGCCTGTGAAGGCTTCTGCCACAATCAGCACAGAACACTTTACCTTTGAAAATGTTTGGTGCGTAGGGACGTTTTGGAGTTGCTTTGCTTTCTTCACAGATCTGTTTTCTGTATTCCTGAACTGCATTAAACAACTCATGGCTGATGATCGGTTCATGGGTGCAGTTTGCAATAATCAGATTATCTTCTCCAGCCTTGACCTGCTGATGATCTACAATCTTTGTTTTTCCTTGCACCAGATCGCCTGTATAGACTTCGCTTTCTAAAATTTTCATCACTGTACGGGTCTGCCATTTGCCGCTTCCAATCAGACCCGGACTGGTAATCTCGCCAGTGGCCTTTTTATAATGGCTCGGTGCCGGAATCCCCATCTCATTTAGATTGCGGACAATCCGGTTCAGTGCCACATGCTCATGTGCCCATTCAAAAATCTGTTTTACCACAGGGGCAGTATTTTCATCAATCAGAAGTTTATGGCAATTATCAGGATCTTTCCTGTAACCGTAAGGTGCCCGTGCACCAATATAGTCGCCGTCTTTCATAGCCTGCCGCGCTTGTGCTTTGATTTTTCGTCCAATGTCCAGAGCATAGGCTTCATTGATCATATTTTTCAAAGGCAGCATGATACCGCCATGAAGATTTCCGGAATCCGCTGTATCAAACTGATCCGTAACAGCAATGAAACGAACATTATGAGCATGGAAATACTGTTCGATATAATAACCTGTGTCAATAGAATTTCGCCCTAATCGGGAAAGATCCTTAACAATCACACAGTTAATGTGGCCTGCTTCAATATCAGATAGCATTTGCTGAAATCCAGGGCGGTGAAAATTTGTCCCTGTCGCTCCGTTGTCGATATAGGTATCATACACAACGAAGTCCGGTTTATCTGAAAGAAAGTCATTCAGTACCAGCTTTTGATTTTCTACTGAGCAGCCCCGCTTTTTGTTATCCTCCACAGAAAGACGGATATACAGAGCTACATGTACATATAAAGATGGTGCCGGCATAGGTGCCGCCGTCTGTTTTCTGCTTTTTCTTGCCATTTAGCCCACCATCCTTTCTTCATTTTTTGTAGCAATCTGTTCCGCCAAAGAGATTGCTTTCTGATATTCATCCTGGTAATTAAATTCAATATGCAGTTCATCTTTACCCATTACCCGTATGCTTCGGATAAGCTGCATGACTGCCCGGCGGTCAATATCCTCCATAGTAGAAAATCTCATAAAATGGTTGATCCAACGGTTTCGTTCGCTTCGGTTTTCCAATACATCTGTAAGTTTATCGTTCCATTCAGCGATTGCCTTTTGGAACAGTTCAATATCTGCATTGTATTTTCGCTTATAAGAGAGAAATTCTTCCTTTGTCAGAATTCCACTCACCAGATTTTCATAGAGTTTTGCCTTAAAGCCCTCGGTCTGTGCCACACGATTTTCATTTACTCTGATCTGTGCGGCATATTCCTGCGCCAATTCCCGGTTGATCCGTTCCTGACTGATACTGGACAGCAGGGCATCCAGAGAAGCAACATTTTCAATATGTCCTTTCAAACTGTCCTGCACACATTCAATCAGATCCGACTCTTTCAGCATGACCGACGATGTGCAGCCATTCCTTTTGCCGGTCGGGCAGTAATAATAGTGATACTCTTTATCTTTATAGCGGTTCGTCTTGCGGGTCATACGGCAGCCACAGCAGCCGCAGATCAAAATACCGGAAAACAGGTAAACCTTATCCGATTTGGGAGAAGTCCTTGTGTCAATCCTGCGGAGCCGTTGCACCAGATCAAAATCGTGCTTTTGTATGATAGCTTCATGGGTTCCCTCCACACGAATCCATTCCGAAGAAGGTTTGTCCTCACGCTCTTTTAATTTGAAATGGGGCGTTGTCTGTTTGCCCTGGACCAGTGTTCCGGTGTAAGTTTCATCCTGCAAAATGCGGATGATTGTAGTTGCAGACCATTTGCAATCCTTTCGGTCTGTATAGCCACCTTTTGCATGAGGCATTCCATGATTGCGCTTATACGCCAAAGGCGAAAGAATTCCTAATCGGTTCAGTTCATCCGCTATATGGGAAGCGCTGAATCCCTCCAGCCGTTTTCTGAAAATATCCCGCACAACATTAGCAGCATATTCGTCTACTTCCAGGCTCTTGTGTTTATCGCCGACTTTCACATAACCATAGATGGTAAAAGCACCTACAAAATCCCCGCTGCGCCGTTTTACTTCCAGGGCGCTCCGTGTCTTAACGGAAATATCCCGACAGTAAGCCTCATTCATAATGTTTTTGACAGAAACTGTGAGATCATCGGCAGCGTCATTTTCCGTATCTACATTATCGTTAATTGCGATAAAACGCACTCCATAGGCTGGAAATACCCTGCGCATATAACGGCCTGTTTCTATGTACTCACGACCTAAGCGGGAGAGGTCTTTGACAATCACGCAGTTAGCTTCGCCTTGTTCGATCATCCGCATCATTTCCTGAAATGCTGGGCGATCAAACAAAACACCACTATAACCATCGTCAATTTTTTCTGCCACAACCTCAATTTCCGGGTGTCGGGCTATGTAGTCATCGATCAGGCGCCGCTGGTTAGCAACGCTGTCACTTTCTACTGTTTTATCATCCGTGTAAGAAAGACGGATGTACTTAATCGCTTTGTAAACCTGCATAAAAAAACACTCCTTTCGTTGCACAGAAAAATCCCCGCAATTCAAGAAGTGTGGTTAATCCATATTCAATTCCTTTTCCGATTCTTATTCTACCATGCTTTTACGGAAAAGTCAGCCCCTTTCTTAAAATTGCAGCTATCGCAAAATACCCTTGATACATTCTTCCAGAGTAGCACCTTCAGCAGAAAAACTGGCTTGTACAGTAAACCGTCCACACTTAAAATGGTATGGATTTTTGATTTGCTGAACAAATTCTGCAATCCGTTCATCACGAGAAAGTTCTTTGTTGACAGAGACATCCCGAATGTCTACCAGTGTACCCACTCCGCTGACAATGGTGTTCAATTCCATAGTATCAACTCCCTTCTGAAAACTGTGTTATCAAAACCACATGAATAGGTCGGATCTATGGTTATTACACACATAAATCCGGCCCATTATATCTGATTTCGATTCTGCTGCCGTATTTGCCACGCACCCCGGCAAGTCCTTCTATTATAAGGACGGGGCTGTTACAGGCTGCGGATAGCGTCACCGCATCATAGTCCCGCATACGCCGCCGCTTTGCCAGAGCAAGCAAACGCCGCAGGAGCTCTCCCCAAGTCTTTAGGAAGCTGTGAAGAAGTACCATTATGATCTGTGTCGTTATCGCGTCCGGCCTGCCACAGCCGGTTTCGTGGGTTGCGTTTATCGCTCGGACAGCCTGGATTCATCACCTCCTTAGGCCGCCTGTCACCGCGCCGCCCCATCTGCCGCTCGGAACACAGAATGAAGTACCTGTAACAGCGTATATTCGATTGTCAAGGAACAAGCAAGGGGCATGGCAGACAAATTGATATTGCAGTTGGGGTGGGAGGATGTATATGCTTCCTTACCACACCCGTCCAGCTTGTCCCGCCGAATATGTCCCTCTACTATACATTTCATTTTTGATGGTAATTTTCGGGGTCTGTATTCATTTTTTCTAAAATTTTTTTCAAACGCCGAAGTCCGCGTTGAATTCCTTCATGTACAGAGCTGACGCCGGTTCCTTCGCTTTTTGCAATATCCGATAAACTCATTCCCAACAAAAAATGTGAAGTGATACGGTTACGCTGTTTTTCCGGCAACGAGGCAAGCGCTTCATATAGTTTGGCGTTTTCTTCCTTCTGTTCAAAAATATCTGCCGGTGTCAAAACAAGCACCATAGCCTCATGTTCCACATTGATGTCATAATCCAAAGAAAAATAGGCTTTGTGCCGGTATGTACGCAAAAAATAAGCTGCTTCAGCAAGTTTATATTCCCGGAGAATGTCCGCAACTTCATCCGGCACCTCAACGATCATGTCTTGTGTATAATACGGGTAATAAT
>ENA-ORTH01000592-ORTH01000592.1-human-gut-metagenome-genome-assembly--contig:-NODE-592-length-44446-cov-9.205470_pt1 | contig 44446 bp, 45 predicted proteins | sample MGYA00241914_ERZ509192 | MGnify/ENA primary metagenome ERZ509192 (study PRJEB26280, sample SAMEA2338826) | human gut metagenome | biome: human gut; feature: human-associated habitat; material: faeces... | reverse complement strand
AACCTGAGATTTTTTCATCAATCTGAGAGGTTTACACAAAATTTGTTACATTACCGTAATATTGAGTAGGTGCTATTTATAGCACCTACTCAATATCATACGCTTGCCTCCTATTTTTTTGTACTGTGTTTTTTCTTCCATACTTCACAAACCTTTATTTAATAGTACAAAGTTTACCCTTCAATTATTTCGCATTTTCTAACGCTTTAATGATATCAGGCTTGCTCAATTCTTTAAATTTGTTCATAACTTCTTTATCCGCAAATTCATGCGTAAATATCTGTCTTTCCATAATTCCTTCCGCATACTTATGAAATTCTGAAAACTCACCTATCAATACACCAGTGGTGCTATTTATAGCACCTCGGATTCCCGCTCTTTCTTAGCTTTCATTTCTGCATTCCACTCATTCTCCCTATAGATTTTCATATTAAGCGCTTTTTCTTTTTCATTCTTTAATATTGATTTCAAATTTCCAATAGAAACCTTCAGTGATCGCATCACATAAGGTTTCCCTTTTAATTTGAAACGATTTTCTTTTAATTGTTTTAATACATCAGCAGCATACTCATTCCCATTTTCTGCAGATTGGGTTAAATATTTCTCTGCTATGCGTAAGTTTCTCGTAACAATTCTTCCTTGCAAATACAAAATACCTAATCGGAATTGTGCATATTCATTATTCTGATCGGCGGCAATTTGAAGATGTTCTATTCCCTTCTTAGCATTAAAATAAAGAAACTGTTTATCTATATACAGCTTTCCTAACTGATAATGTGCCATACTATTTTTCCCTTTATTTGCCACATTTTCTAAATATTTTATTGCTGCATTAATTTTGACAGGATCTCCTTCTCCCGAATCAAGATATATTTTTGCAATCTGGTATTGGGCATTTGGATTTCCATTTTCTGCTGATGCTTCCAGAAACTCTATTCCTTTTTTCAAATCTTTTTCTACTCCTTTCCCATTAATCAGCATCATTCCCACTCGGTATTGAATGTTATCGTCTTCTGATTCTTTTAACATTTGATTAAAGGATTTAAAAGCCATACGATAATATTTTTCAGCCTTATCGCTATTTTCTTCGATTCCCATTCCCTTTTCATACATCGTAGCAATTTTATACTGAACATATCCGTTGTCTCTTTTTTTTATATCAGATCTCATGTAATATTGAAATGCTCTTTCCAGATCTTTTTCAACCCCATTCCCACAAAAATAAAGATTTCCCAAACTAAAGTCTGAAAGGGCACTTTCGGATTTTTCATAGAATTTTTTTGCCTTATCATAATCTTGATCAACCCCTAGTCCATAATCAAAATGTTTGCCAATCCGGTAATTGACATATTCTTTTAAAAATTCATGGTCCGGATTTTCATACTCTATTGATGCTTCAAGATCCTGAAACATTTCAAAAGCCTTTTGAAAAAATGTCTCTGATGTTTTTAAATCAATATCCACACCCCTTCCGTATTTATAAATATTACCTAACTCATACGTGGCTAAAATATTGGTATCTGATTGTTCCAGTAGTATTTCAAAAGCTTTTTTATAGTTTTTCTTTTTTCCATAAATCTTTTTGCGCGCGTCTTTAAAATCATTATTCCACTCTATGAAATATCCTTTTTCTGATACAACACGTTTTCTTCTTGCATATCTATTTTCCCCAGTCTCTCTAAAGGAAAAATCTGATATTCTGTATGCTTTCTGATCTGCACTTTCCGCCTCAAACTTTGTTTCCATTTCTACCTTTTCATTTAAGTTTAGATTGTCATCTATCTCCATTTCTACTTTTTCGTTTAAATTTAGGTTGTCATCTATCTCCATTTCTACCTCTTCGTTTAAATTTAGATTGTCATCTATCTCCATTTCTATCTCTTCGTTTAAATTTAGATTGTCATCTATTTCCATTGGTATAGTCGTATTTTTATCATAAGATCTCAATTCATTTAGAATAGCATTTCCCAAACGTTCATGAAGTTCTTGCATCTTGTTCTCATAAAAGTCTCTTCCAGTATCTCCATATGCTTCATGAAAAACTGATGATTGTTTTATAAGAAGTTTTTTTAGTTCAAGCAGATCCGCTGCATGATACTTCTGCATATAAATATCTGATAATTTATCGATTTCTTGCCTTAAGGGTTTCATAACATTACTATTATATTTCCAAAGCCCTCGATCTACATTTCGAGGAAGCTCTTTATGCAATTTAATAAACTGCTTTGCCATATCATGATCTTCAAAAATATTAATTTGTTTTTTTGATTTAACAATTTGATCCCTTATGATCTTATTGATCAGAATGTTATTTTCTTTATCCACAGAAATCTGATCTGCAATATATTTTTTGGCTGCGTTCAGATTACTTAATTTGAATCTACCCACGTATTCTTTTTTTCTTAATATCTTCCCATTCTCGTAAATTGGAACTCGGTCATATCTTAACAATGGTACTCCATAACGGTTTAAATAATTTCGGCTATTACTTTTTACAAATTCACCATTGCTCAGTTTGACATACTCTCCTTCCGGATTCCCTATATATTGATACTGAATATATTCTTTTTGCTTCCGCATCGGCTGTGGTTCTACAGTTGCCACATGAACATGAATATTGTCCGTATTGAAATGGAACGATGCTGTCCAGACCGCATTAGAAAGATTTTCACTTTCTAAAAGAGAGTTTACAGCTCCTCTTGTCAACTCTTTCATTTTTTCTTCATCAAGTACACCTGTTTTTGCATTATATACCCCATGCTCCTGTAACCATTTATTATCAAAAGAAATAACAGTCTGCCACATGAGAGAATGATTTTCATAAGCTATCTGAAATAAATTTTTCAAATTTTTTTTATCTGCATCTGTTAAAATTGATTTTTTATCAGTAAAAATCCCAGTTGATTTTTCTGGCTGATCCATATAATCATTAAATAAATTGAAATCTTTAAAATTCTCATTTCTTACTGCTTCATTACGATCAAGGTAATCGATATAACTTGCAAACTCTCTACTTCCGGAACGCACAAAACGGTTCACGGCAACAACTCCAGCCTTTATCATATTTCTCCTTTTAGCAGGTGCTATTTATAGCACTTTGTATCTTTTTTCTGTTTTGCCTTTGCAACTTTATATTTATGATAATCTTCAGATTGAGTAATTACTTCTGAAGCTAATATATCTTTCAGAATGCATTTATCAATCCCCTGACTTAATAATAACGTATTTGCCACATCAACCAAAATTTGAATCATTGATTCCATTTTTACCGATCCAGCCAACAATTTTGTATAAATTATTCCGTAGCTTTCATGAAAGCGCTGCATAATTTCATCTATCATTTTTTTATTTTTATCTTCAGCGGTAGAATCTCTATACAGTTCAATGATTTTATTAAAAGCTTCTTTATCACTTTTAATTCCCTGCTCCGCCTTAAATTCATTAATAAATTTTAAATTATCTTCAGAAATTTCAAAATATTTATACATTCAGCATCTCCTTTAATTCTTCTAAAACCACAGTGTTCTGTTCAATGATCTCCCCCTGCATCTGTATATACTCTACAAGATTCTTAACCAGTGTTGTATATTTATCCTCTACCCTTTTTATTTCTTCTGATAACGCATAATTACTCAACATTTTTCTTAAATAACCTTCTCTGGTCATTCCGGCCTTTTCAGCCATTTCATTTAATTTATTAAAAGTATATTCATCAATATTCCGAACCTGTATACTATAATTTCCCGGCATAACATACCTCCTGTTTTTTGATTAAGTCTAACATTTATCGCTATGTATTTCAATAATAATATATAATAATCAGCATATATTATATATTATTAATTTTAATTGACGTCATACTTTTTTTATAAAAAGTGCGATTTCTCTGGCTTTGCCAGAGCATCAATTTTTAATTGATGTCAAAATCGCCTTATGCTCTTTTTTTTTGCCGTATCCGGCATTCGTCCCCTTTGGGCGCGTAAGCAGGGAAAGGGGGCTTTTGGGGGTTTGGGGGGGGGCATTATTTCCGTCACCATTTATTTTTACCGTAGTTAGTGAAAATCTTCTTCTGCCTTTTACTTCGCTAAAATAATTTCAGTGCCCTGCTTTCCAAAGAAAGAAGCTTAGAGTATAATTATCATTGGCAAAAATAAAGGGAAGAGATCGAAACCTCTTCCCAATCATACAGATTTGTCTTATTGTTTAATTGACGAGAAAAAACATAAGGAGTCTGTATGATGAGTTCAATGATAAAGGAAAACGGAGTAACATTCAAGGCATTAGAGAAAAATATTTATGCGTGGGTCTGCCAGATTGGAAGAGACTTCACAAAAGAGTTTCTGGAACGGTATGACCGGATGCTGATGGAGGGCAGGGACAAAAAGAAGTACCGGAATAAGGGTGCCAGACAGACAACTGTAAAAACCGTGTATGGGGAAGTAACCTATCAGAGGACTGTCTATGAAGTGAGCGAGGAAGACGGGACCAGACACTTTGTATATCTGCTGGATGAAACACTGGATCTGGACCATGTTGGTCTGATCTCAACGAACATGGCGGAACTGTTAGTAAAAGGAATCACGGAACTATCTTACAGAGAATGCGCCCGGCAAGTCAGCGAGATGACCGGACAGACTATCAGTGCCATGGGAGTATGGAATGTCATCCAGGCGTTAGGAGAAAAGGTCTGTGAGGACGAAGCTGAGTTGACAGAAGCATATAAGAAAGGCCATGTGAAGGGGAAAAGAGAGGTTCCTGTTCTGTTTGAAGAAGCGGACGGAGTTTATATCAAGCTGCAGGGAAAAGACAGGAAAAAGGAAAAACAGGATAAAGCAGAGATCAAGATCGGGATCGCTTATGACGGATGGCGGAAGACCGGTCCGGATCGTTATGCGCTGGAAAACAAGGTGGTAGTTGCCGGATTTTCCAAAGCAAAAGAGTTTCAGGAATACCGGGAAGCGGCAATCGCGCAGGAGTTTGATCTGGATGAGGTAAGCCAGAGGATCTTAAATGCCGATGGGGCATCGTGGATCAAGAAAGTAAAAGATAAAAGTACCTGTTTTCAGTTAGATGCCTTCCACCGCAACAAAGCTGTGAAGGAAAAGATCCATAAAGAAGCTGCGCGAGATGCGATCATGGAGCTTATGAGAGAAGAAGAGATCGAAGAATTATTCCGATATCTGGAGATCTACCGGAACAGTCTGAGTGATGAGGATGAGATTGAAGATGCAGAAGAACTGATCCGATACTATGAAAACAATCGGGAAGAGCTACTGCCTTATCAGTCCCAGAATCTGGAGCTGCCAGATCCGCCGGATGGGCTGGAATACCGAAACATGGGAACAATGGAAAACCATGTGTGGAGTGTGATCGCGAAACGGATGAAACATGGGCACAGAAGTTGGAGTCGGCGAGGCGGGAACCATCTAGCAAAGATACTGGCAAAAAAATGCAGCGGAAAGCTGTATGAAGTGACAGAACGTCTGAGGAAACCGGTATTTGAAGAAGAAAAAGTAGAAGAATTATACGGCGAAATCCTGATGTCAGCGAAGGCGCCAAAGAAAGACGGAAAGGGATATCAATATCCGGCAATAGGGCATGTGGTTGGATTGGATGGAAAGATACAAGGAGAAAGGAAACGCCTGCTTTACATGGCTGGATATTAGAAGCCAGAAAAAGGACTTTTTGAGCAAAAAGATAAATCGGAAAGGAAGTTGCCAACGATTACTTGACAGTAACAGAAAGAAGATATTGCATCAAATTTCTTGCATAGCTTTATTTTATTTGATATTATAAACTTATAAAGATTATTTCTTTATATCATGCTCCTTCCACACAAACCGAAAACACAGGGAGCATAGTTAGGCGCTGTAAAGCGCCTTTTATTTTGTCGTTTCCGACATTTTTTTGAAGGTGCTATTTATAGCACCTTCTTTTTAACTATAACAAATTGATAGTTTTTCTTGAAAAACAGTTTCCCTCTTTGGGGGCGAAAGAGGGGATAGAGGAATTGGGGTGGGAAGCTGATAGGACCAAATCATTTTTCTATTTTAAGCAATAAAAAAACAGAGGTCTTTTCTTCCTCCGCTCACTCTTCAATCCCTTTCTGAAACAATTCATCTCCGTATTTATGATATAATGCTGCCGCCTGTTTATAACAAGCGGCAGCATTTCGTTCAGATATGACTACTATATTCATAATCTTTTTTTCTTTCACTAAAGTATATACCACTCGGATTCCGATTCCCCGATATTTGATCTTAAAAAATCCCGTCAGATTTTCACCGCCTTTATTCCCTAATGGCTTTCCAAAACCTTCCGGCGCAGGAAGCGGAGATTGCGATACTTTCCAAATTCCAGAAAGAACTTGTTTCCTTACACTTCCTTCCAGTTTATCATATTGTTTTATTGCTTCTTTTGTCATCTGTATCTCCCACCTCATGCCAGATCCACACTTTCTGAAAGTTTCTCCAACTCTTCTTCAGTAATTCCCTCTTTTTTTAAAATTTCTTCAAAAGGAACTGTTGGTGACATTTCAGCTTGATTTGCAAGAAGTAAAAGTTCAGTGTTTTCCACAACCTCCATTAGAGCATCCAGCTTTTCCGATTTTTCAGCTAACTTCTCATATTTATCCATTGAAAGCAGCACTGCCGCCGGACGGTCGTTTTTCAGGATAATATATTCACTATTATTCTTTTGAAGATCCAGAAAAATTTTTCCTACCCCTCCATTATTTAATTCAGAAACAGATACGATTTTCTCTTTATTTTCCTTCAAAGTCGCTTTCATACCTATCACTCCTTTTTCTTTTATTATACGGATTTTTTTATCTGACGCAAACAGTTTGGTAAATTTATAAAAAAATTTACCAAACTGTCAATATCTTACAACGCCTTCAACCTTCCTCCTTTTAAAACATAAGGAATTTGACTTAACTGATTACATTCATCTATGGAAAGAGAAATGCTTTTTGCTAAAATTTTCAAAAATTCCGTCTGTTTTGCAAAATCATTTGAAAGGATAATCGTTATATCTACGGATACAGGCAACAGGCAACATCCCTCTCCAAAACGTTCTTGGATTTCTTTTTTAATAGAATCGCATAGTAGAGCAGAAGAGCCATATCCCCGTCCATATAATTTTCCTACTTTTGGGGAAACCGATTCAATGACTACTTCTTTTTCAATTTGATCAAATGCGATCCGTTCAATTTCTTCCCGTTTTAATTTATAATAGGAGAGCAGCGCACTTGTCAATCGAATCGATATGTCAACCCCATCTTCCGGCACAAACACAACATATAAAACGGTAAAACCTTCTTTCTGATCTGTAATTATCCCCTGTGCTTCCAGCTCATTCACCCGATCTTCAGACATCAGCATCGGACGGATTTTCGATCGAATCTCTTCTGTCGAAACTTTCGGATTAAATAATAACGAATAATTTTCATGAATTGAATTGTTCATTCTAAACTGATAAAGAAGTTCTGCTACTTCCTGATCCGTCATATCTTCCCATTTTTTTTCTTCGTACACAACTGGGTGAAAGTTTTCATCCTCCACTTCTAAAACATATCCTTCCAGTGTTCGATTATTGATCACCTTAGTTATAACCCTGACTTTCATTCTTCCTTTCAAACACTGGTTAATACCTGCTTCTCTTTCTTTTAATTTTCTCATAATCATTTTCTCCTTTTCCATATAGTACAATCATTTTCCCGCATAGAATATTGATTCTCTCCACCTACGATGACATGATCCAAAAGCTCAATCCCGATCAGATCTGATGCTTCAAAAAGTCTTTCAGTAAACTTCCAGTCCTCATGAGAGGGTTTTGGATCTTTTGATGGATGGTTATGCACTGCTATAAACTGGGTTGCACCCACAAGTAGCAGCCTGATTAAAAATTCCCGCGGAGTTACCATGCAACCGGATGCAGTTCCATGAGCGATCTCAAATGTTCCTAAAACTTCTCCTTTTATATTTAAAGCAAAAAAACACAAATGTTCTTCCGCCTGCACATCCAACAAAAAAACCTTTCTGCTTAAATTTGCTGCATCTATTGGATTACAAACAAATGTTTTTCCTGCAAGGGGCGTCCCCTGCAACAACAGTTCGGGACGCCCTTCTTTTAAAATCAATTCATACTGATTCATGGCTTCATTTTTTCAGATGTAATTACTCGGATATCTCCATTTTCTTCCAGATAATAAATGCTATTACTTAAAAAGAGAGAATCTGGAATGATATCAGAATGATTAATGGAATACACCATTTTAAGCAATTCTTTCTCTTCTCCTTTTATTTCCGGACAAACGATAAATTCTTCTATGGAAGAGGGCAGGAGATAAGCATTTCCTCCCATTCTTTTTACAATCTGTTTTCGGATGCTTCTTGAGAGAATTGCGGCTGCTCCATTTGAAAGCTTTCCCGTTATTAAATCATCTCCTGCAGACACAACATACATTTCTGCCGAACTTTCTTTTTGAGGCGAAACCTCCGTTTCTAAAAAATGTTCTGAAAGAATTTCCCTCATCGTTTGAATCTTTGCCTGTTTTTTCATATTTGCAATAGCCGCAAACTGAACTTCTTCTGCAGAAATGTTTAAATCTTCTAACATTTCATGCAAAATAACGAAAGAAACATTTTCAATTTTTATCTCATAAATAATGCCTAAATCAAGGAAACGGTGCACCAAGATCGACTTGTCCTGCTTGATATCCCGTTCCGGGATCAGACGCGGCAAAACCTTTTTCAGTATATCTGCTTTTATTATTTCTTTTACTTCTTCCATGAATTTATCTTGTTTCATAATCAATTCTCCTTTCATAAATAAAAAGCGGAGCTGGTTATTCCCAGCTCCTATATTTTTTTGCAATAACGGTAATTGTTCCTATCGTTTTATGAAGTGCTTCTCCCCATGTAGTTGCTCCTTTAGCTGCCTTTTGGCGTTTAAGCCAGTTATAAAGATATTGTAGATCTTTCGATTGATGGCTGTCGAAACAAAAGATTACTTCTGTTTGCATCCCATCGTCTTTCATACGCTCCATGCGCCGGAGGTTTTCATCAGACACATCAATGCCTGTGATCATTACAATTCCTTTTTTAATCTCTACAGAAATAATTTCGATGTCCACTTATCTGTTCCTCCTTCTCCTTTTTGTTTTTTGTATGTAGTTGTCAATGTGCGGTGCAACCGTCTGTTGCTGATTTTGTATTTGCCACGCCTCAAAAGAAAATGTCAATGGGATCATGGAATATGTGCCCGGTACGGGCATTTATGCCGTGAAAGCCCGTTGCATTTTTTTGCGAGTGTGTGGCAACCATTCTGTAAGCTACCATAGCAATTATTTTTACCATACATTTATTTAGCAACAGACGTACACCGCACTTTTCAACGATCATCAGGAAAAAGAAGAAGGATGGGCAGAGTAGTGAGACAAGCAAACATCCGGTTAAATGATAGACGTACCCTAGCCACAACTTGCTAAAGCCCCTATTAGAGGGGTTGGGGGTGATTAAAATAAAAGGTGCTATTTATAGCACCTCGGAAGCGGCAACAAACCGCTTCCTACTTTTTATAAAAATAAGCTAAAAAACAAAAAGAAGTACAATCAAATTCCCGCAACCATAATTTTTCAAATGTCTGAATATGTTCTACAATAAAATCTGAATTTCATTGACAAATATTATTTTCTATATTATAATATATATATAGTAAATAATAAATATAAGAAAGGAAATTACATTATGAACAAAGTTATTTTAGTAGGTCGATTAACAAAAGATCCTGAAATTTATTACTCAAAGGGAGAGAATGCAACAGCTATTACACGATATAATATTGCAGTGGATCGGAAGATTCGTCGTGAAAGTGAACCTGCCACTGATTTTATTCCTTGTGTTCTTTTCGGACGTTCTGCAGAATTTGCTCAAAAATATTTCCGAAAAGGAATGCGGATTGCTATTTCCGGACGTATTCAAACAGGAAGTTATATTAATAAAGATGGGGTGAAAATACACACTACTGAAATAGTTATAGAAGAGCAGGAATTTGCACAAAGCAAAGCAGAAAATCATATAAATTCAACTTCTCCCGAAAACTTTTCCGGTAGTACAGATAATATAGATGAGGACCTTCCATTTAATTAAATATAACATTTTGATATTTTTGAATCGGCTATATAGATAGATATAAAATGAACATTTACCTAATTTATATAATTAGGCAACAAAAACGTAAGTCTTGGAAGCCTTGTAAACACTGAGGTTGTATGAGTTATCCACATTTTTAAATATAACAAATTGATAGCGATAATATAACAAATTGATAGTGATAACATAACAAATAGATAGTTTTGAAAAAAGACAGATATGCAAAAGATAACAAATTGATAGTTTTGATTTACTATAAAAAAAACACGTTTGGAGTCGCTATGAATCGATAAAAAAAGAAAAAATAACGTGATTGAAAGTATGTTATTTTTAGATTATAATGAGTATAAATAAATAATATAAGGATTGGAAATAATGGCACGAGGGAAAAAAAATATCGAAGGACAATTAAGTTTTGATTTTAGTTTAAATAGTAATAATTATGTTTGCCAATCAAATACTTTAATTAGTGGGCGACAAGCGTTAAAACTAAATAGTGCAAAGCTGATCCGAGCAGCAATCATGCAGATTAAATATGATGATACGGAATTGAAACCATATGTTATAACGATTGCGGATTTATCTGAATTATTGGGAATCTCAAGAAGTAATATATATCGTGATATTGATGAGATTACAGATGATATTATTAATAATCCTGTTTTTATTAAAAGTGGTTCGGGGAAAAAATTAAAATGGATGAAAATTCCCTGGGTGTCAAAATGTGAATATCAAGCGGATGTTGGAGTAGCGATTAAACTAAATGATGAATTAAAACCATTGCTTTTAAATTTAAAAGAAAGATACACGCAATACACGCTAGACAATATATTAACGATGAAATCTGTTTATGCTATTCGGATCTTTGAGCTTCTGCAGGAAAGAGTACTTTCAAAAGTATTGCCTAAAAAAGGGAAAGATTTTGAATTAACCATAGAACAAATTCGGGAATGCTGTGATTGTATCGATAAGTATAAGTCTTTTGCAAATTTAAAGCAGCGTGTAATTGATGCAGCAATCAAAGAAATTGAAAGAGTAACATTGTATCGGATTACCTACACTTATAAAAAAAAGGGAAGGTCAGTAGTAGCAATAGTCTTTCACATCAATATGGTATATCATCAAGATTAACATTTTTTATGATTAAGGCAAAAGGAGAAACGGGTTATGAAATATGAAATAATGATGAGTTGTGGGCATGAAGATACAGTAGAATTATTTGGAAAAGAAAAAGAGAGAGATAGAAAAATAGAATACTTTAAAATACACGGATTATGTAAGGAGTGTTATAGAAAGAAAAAAGAAGAAGAGACGCAAAAAGAAGGGCTTATCTTTAATGCAACAGTGTTACCATACATTAATGAAAAAGATGGGAGTATTTTGCTGTCTGTGTGGTTTAGTGGTGATACAAAACCACATAAAGATGAAATTAAATCGTTGGGAAATTATAGCTGGAGTGAAAGGGAATCGGCAGACGATTGGTATTCTTTTCAGCTTCCAACATTATGTTGGAATAAAATCATAAAATTAGATAGTTTGGAAGAAGAGATCATAAAAGCTACGTCTATTGGAGCGAAAAGTATGGTCGCGGATAGCGGTCTATTTGCCGAAGTGCATTATCGAATTGCGTTAGAACGTCAAAAAGAATGGCGCGAAAAAAAAGAGAAAATTGACTTAATAAAAAAACCCGCAGTTCCGGAGGTTTTAAAGGGATGCACATGGAATCAAAAAATTTATGGAAAAGCAGGAAATTATTCCATTTATCCAAATGGAGATAAAAAATTGATTACAGACGAACAGGCGGAAGAAATCAAAAACTATTTAACATTAAAAGAAGAATATAGAAAGAAAGTGAATGAAATTAAAAATGCGTAGCAGCCAATATCCGCAATAAAGGAAAGAATAATTTTTCAACAACCAGAACGAAAAATGAAACTGTTGTTTTTTACAGTTGAAATTTTCGTGGCGGGCGTTAGCGCGTAAGCGAAAGATTTTCGATCGGATACCTTTGAAAAATATGAGCTGAAAAGAGGTTGTTTCAAAACTATCAATCTGTTATAATAATAACATCAAAAGAGCTTCTTTTGATATTATTTACTACAAAACTCTTAGTGAAATTTACTAAGAGTTTTTTTGTTGCCATTTTTAGTAAATTTAAAAAAATAAATGTTTTTTTATTGATTTAAATACATCAATTAAATTTATGCATAACGATAATATGTATAACAATAACATATATAACAATGTATAACAAAATTGACAAAACCCAGAAATTATGATATAATAATATCAAGATAAAGAAAGTATCACTGATTACCATATTGAAAGAAGAGGGAAAAACAATGGGAGAAGTTAAACAAACAAATTTTAGAATTAACACAGAAGATGCAGAAAAATTCCGCGAATTTTGTAATGCAAATGGAATGAATCAAGCGCAAGGATTTGATCATATTATGCAAATTATTGAAATGGATAAGGCAAAAGCAGCGATTCCGGAAAGGGCATTAGAAATCGAAGAATTTGAAAGACACGCAAAAGCCTTAATAACAGCTTTTTTAAATAGCGTAGAAATAGCAGAATCTTCAGAGGAACGTGTTCTGGAAAAATATCAAAGTCTATTAGTCAGTAAAGACGAACAAATCATGAAGCTTCAGGACGAATTGAAAATCAAAGAAGAACGTTCTACAGAAGCATATTCTGTAGCTAAGGAAGCTGAAAACAAATATATAACTATAGAGAAGGCAATGAAAGAGGCAGTGGAAAGTGAAAGAAAAATGCATGATTCTTTAAAAGATAAAGAAGAGATTAATTCTATGTTGGCAAGTAGACTTAAAGATCTGGAACAGAAAATCTTAGATTATCCAACTTTAAAAGAAAAATTGGATGCAGCAAATGAAGAATTAAAAAATGTTAAACAGACAATGAGAGATAATTTGAAAGATGCAGAGATTGCTTCTGAAAGAGCGGCCCTAGAAAAAGAACGTGCATTGATGGCAATAGAAAAAGAGCATAAAGAAAAGTTACAACATCTGTATGAAAAAATAGAAGAGTTACGTCAAGAACGGGCTGACTTAAAGGATCAGATCAGGAATTTAGAAAAAATAATTAAAGAATAATCGAATAAAGTGAGAAAGGAGTTTCAAAAACTCGTTGACAGTTGTTTTGCTGCAGTTACCACAGTTTTCGGCAATCTGCAAAGATTGCCGATACTGCCGGAGAGGTGTGTTTTTTGTCACTTAAATCTATACGACAAATAATAATTTATCGTAGTTATAAGATGAATATTTTAACACAATTTAAGAAGAGTGAGTTTTTTCTAATCGGATGAAATCGGATCAGCGTTAAAAAAAGGCGTTATTTAAGTAAGCAAAAAACAATTCAGACAATTTAGTAAGGGTAGTGCATTTTGCGCTCTCCGGCGGCCGTCCGCTTCATAATAGAATTAGCTGACACTTCATCGTTGAGAATCATTGCTTTCCAACTGATCGGATCTCGCTGTGAGCATACAATGGTGCTTTTTCTCTGTTCATTCCGCTTTCGAGTAGCTCCAATAGAATCTTGCTCTCGCGTTCATTTGTAATAATCAAAGGTGATGCGACCGTTCAGCTTCGCATTTCGGCTGTTTTGCTCCGCAAACCCGGCCGTTGAGATGTGCCATATGCAGGTAGCCTTTTTTTCAATTTTTTCTTTTATTGATTATAATAAGGGACATTTTAATTGTTACAGTATCTAAAAAAATATATATGAATTAGTTTTCTTTCCGAGAAAAGAGGTTATACAAAGCTCATTTCTAAGAATTGTAACATTATATCTTTTAAACATTCCTGCAATAAATTCAGTAATGCAAATACAAAAAGCTAAAAAAATACAATGAAATAATACTTTATTAAATCCCCACACAAATACTAAAATAAAGCCAATAATTCCAAAGGCAGAGGACAGTAGATGAAATACATTTTTATATATCGGAGATAAAAATAACCTATTTGAACGTTTTTCCCTTTTCTTATTTAATTTCTCAATAACTAAATTTATCAGTGGATATATAAATATAACACTCAAAATTATTTTTAACACTTTATTTTTCTCCCTTTGTTACAATATAGCCTCTTTCTGTATGTGGAAGATATTGAACAACAACAAATTCTCCTTTATGTATTCCTTTTGCATGGCAACTAACATAAACTTCTTTTCCTGATAACTCATCATCTATACAAATTAGACGGTCAATTTCTTTTTCTTCTGTTACAGCATCGCCACCAGTTACAATCCCCATAGCTTCCTTTAAATTTCCTGTTACAAGATATGGAACATCTAAAATGTGTGGTATTCCTAAGAATATCCATACAACAATCAGTCCTACTATTGCTGTTATTTCAATTCTTTTTTCCCACTTCTCATATTTCTGTTTTTCGTATTCAGATGTTGCTTTCTTCTTAATAAACTTTGTTTTTTTCACTTTATGAAGTAACCACATAGCAGTTACAACAATCAGAAAAATAACAGGCATAAACGTGTACATATATAAAGCACTCATATATAATCCTCCCACACTCTCTTTTTTAACTAATTATATCATTAGAGAATTTACTAGTCATTACTTTTCTACTATCTGTCATAATATTTTTTATCCCATGTCTTATCAAGAGTGCAAGCATTGCTTACGCAACAAGCTCTTGACAATCCATACTCTAAAAAATGGAAGATAATCAAGCAGAAAAAGAACAACTTCTGCTGTGTTAGAGCAACAAAAAGACATCTCATATCTTGTATGAAATGCCATTTTACTTTTTTATGTTATTTTCTTTGTCGTATCAAGGTTCTTTCAATCGTAGTAAATTAGTGGTAAATCTCTTTTGCCTTTTCATTCATATTGCTTAAAGTCCCTGTGTTTATACAGATAATCAGATTTTTAATCTTTTTTTTGAATGAAAAAATACATTCCATTTTTCAAAGAAACTGAAAAATAATACTTTAAAAGCTTAAAATATTTTTGCAGCGTTCTAACCGTAATATCTAATAATCCCTTTGATTTTGTACCATCATTCTGCTTTATATTTGCATATTTTTTTATAAAATTTTTCCGGTAAATCCGATATGCATTTACACCGTTTGGTCTGCCCGCCATCTGAATGTTTAAGAGATCCATTACAAGCAGCTTTTGCTTTGGTTTTAAAGTTCTGAAGTATGGATCGCGAAATAAATGGTAAGTCGTGCTAAGATATTTTACTTTTCCCTCTTCGTAATCTTCTTTTCCATAAATTGTGAAATCATTTCCAATCAATGTAATATCATAATCATCCTGTCCTTCTACAGATGATATCACGCCTTTTTCTGTAAGCGATTTTTTACAGTCATAAAAAGTCTGTGCAGACATCTTTCCTTCCCGCATCATGTCTTTATAATAGACGCCTCTTGTCACGCCTCTTTTATCCTGATAAAAAGACAGCACAAGCAGAAAATCAATTTCTTTTCCTGTCAGATTTTTGTCAAACCATGATTTAAACACATTTAATTTAATTCTCTGCATTTGCGCTGCCTCCGTTTATAATTATTATTTATCATCTACAAATTTAAAAATTCGCTCTGTTCTTAAATAGCACAGTACGGTAATTTCATGTGTATTTTCTAATCCATAAAACTTATCTGATGAAATTTCAAATTCATATTTTTTTCCAGTTTCATCTCTTCCGCATAAATAATAATGGTGAGAAATTAATCCTGATAGTCCATTAGTTTCTCTTTCCGTAACTGATGTTAAATGGATCATATGCGGTCCTTCCATTAAATCTTTTATAAGACGTTCTGAGATGCGATAGCCAAATATAAAAGCAAAAATAGATAGACCTATGCCAAGAATAAGAGCGGATTTTTCCTTTTTCTTTTTTTTCACTATAGAACATATACAAAATATTCCTATTCCAAAAAATAAGATTGCCATAGATCCTTCATTTAAAACACCACCTATACCTGTTTCCGGAAGAACGAGTTGTGCAATAATAAAGAGAAACAGTATTATCAAAAAAAACGCTTCCAATAATTCTTTTTTTATATTCATCTTTTATCAATTCCTCTCTAACGATCAATAGAAATTTTTTGATGTTTAGATTGCTTAATATGTAATGATTTATCGTTCAGGTTTTGTTGCAAAGAATGGTGGTTTTCAATGTTCAAGTTAATTCTGTTAAAAACATAATCATTAATTGATTCAATGTGTTCCTTGTAAGAATGGAATACAGATTTAAAGATACTGTCAATTTCTGTGAATGGGTCTTTATCAGTTCCTTTTAAAGTTTCTATAAAGGAGTCATAGTGATTTTTAAAATGCATTTTTCGGGCTTCGGTAAGCTCAAGTCCATAATTCGCCTGAATCATGATAGATAAGGCATCAGCTTCGAGTTCTTTTTGCGAAACTGGCTTATTCCTACTTAATTTTTCGGAGTGGATCAAAGCATGTCCTAATTCGTGTAAAGTGGTACAAAGACGTTGGGTATCTTCAAGGCGCTCATTAATCTTAATAACATTTATCTCCGGCAAGTAAACACCTCTAAGGGAAATAGACTTTAAATTTGATTGCAACACCGGACAATGAAGCTGTTCTGTTGCAAAGTCTTCGATACCTCTGCAGATATTGAGATGCTGCGCTGAAGGATATCCCATATTAAATAATTTAGGATACTGGTCTTTTGGAAAATCGGTTTGGGAAATATCAAAGACGTTTCCGATTCCAAAAGAAAGTTTTTCAAATCCTTCTATCATTCCTTTCTGATATGCTTCTTTTTGAGCGGCCGTTGCCTCTGATAATTTTACAAATTCTTCATTGTTTATTTTAAGCCATGTAGTATGAATAGGTATTCGTACTTTAAGTCCATGTTGACCGGATAAAACATTATATCCCATTTTTTTCCATGCGCTATACGATTGACAGTAAGTAGCTCCTTTATTTTGTGCATAGATTAGTTGAGTGTTTAGAGGGCTATACTGATAAAAATTACAGGAAAATGCAAAAGCTTCTGCAAAAAGTTCAGGATTTGAATGATATTCTTTTAATGTGTTTTTTAACAATTCTTGGACGTTGTTTTCTATTTCTTCTCGTTTTTGGTCTGCGCTTTTCTTATCATATTTTTTCATAATTTACCTCAACCATAAATGGCATAAATTTCTGCTTGTTCTGCTTCTGGCAAATTTTTGACAGGAGCTAATAAATCACTTTCTAAGAATGTTCCTACAGGAGCTATTTGTTCTTCGCATATCATGTAATAAAGATGTCCAAAATCATTTTTTACGATTACTTTTCCGTTGAAATAACCGATTACTAAATTGGTGTAATTTGTTTTTGATACATCACACATAGGTTTTATCAAGACCATTATTTTTTCCCTCACATTTTTATAAAATTTTTGAATTGATCAAATACATCAAGAAAAATAGTTAAAAATTCTTGGCGAAGAGTTGGGTAAACCAATGTAGTTAATCCGATTACAGCAAGAATTAAAAGTGTTACAGTAGCAATTAATTTTATAAAAGAAATTATCGTTTTGATTGTAAATTTATAAGTATTTGATTTTTCGACAACAACAACATTTTCCTGATCAATTTGATGTTTTTTCTTTAAACGAATTTGTTCTTTTTCTTTAGCATTTTCTTTTTTAATCCGTTCAGAAAGATTAAATCTACTCACTTGTTTTTACCTCCAAACAATTTGAAAAATCCTTTTCTTTTCGGTTCTTCTTCTATTCGCGCATCTAACTGAAAGATAGGATCATAAGTATTTACATCATATAATTTATAAGGTTCAGTGCAGCGTGTTGGTACGATTGTACTATTTTTACGTTCTCCCATAATTCCTTCAATATCTTCTTCAGGTAGTTCGTCCCCAAAAGAAAGAATATATTTGCCGTCTGTATGAATTTTGCTTTGAAGAAGTTTAAAGGTAGCTTGCATTTCTGACGGTTTCCATCCCAAAACATATATTTTGATATCTCTTTCAAGAAAAGATTCTCGGTTGAAATGGTTTGTAAACGAACCGTAGTCATATACATAAAAGTCATATCCAAGTTTTTTTATTTCTGTAAGGTGTTCTGTTTTGTAAAAATGATCGATCCCCTCATAGACAACTTTTCCGATAAAATCATCTTGAATTTCCGCTCCCCACCATTCCTGAAGGTCTTTTATATAATCTGTGTTGTTTATATGGACATAACATGCAGTGTAGCCTTTTGCAATTAGATATTTAGTAATATGTAATGCCTGAGTTGTTGTTCCGATCCGGTTTGCCGTTCCAACGACGCCTATGGTGGTATATTTTAATTCATCTTTTAATTGTGCCTCTTGCTCCGATAGAGTTTTAATTACTTCAAGTTCAGCAATTCCATTTTTAGAATAATAACCATTCATACATTTCTCCAATTGAGATCGTTGTTCTGATAAATCTGAAGCAAGAATGAATTCGGAAATTCCGCCTTCATAAAGCGCAACGATTACCCTAGAAAAAGTTGAAAATCCTGGCGCATATATAATTGGTGTTGCCCCGTTACAATTCTGTATTTTCAGAATTTCTTCGCAGATTATTTCGGGATCATCTATATATTGCTGGATATCATACACAATACATTGAACTTGAGAAATATATAAAATCTCATTTATCTGTTGTGTAATATGTCCGTTTGAAGGAATATATTCTACTTCCAGGTTATATCTGGAAGCAACTTGTTCTGAAAAAAAACCTATTTCCCTAGAACCGACAAATACTAAATTACTCATTAATGATCACCTCTCAATTATATTTTTTCGTGCTTTAATATGTAAAGTTACAGAATTTTTAAAAAAATCAATATCTGATAATGGCTTTCCAAACCGAAAAAAATTTGTAATTTCTTGATTCCAGTCTTTAGAACTGGGATAATGTTCAGTTATACAAAGATCTTTTCTGTCTGCAAATTCTTTTATAATGAGTTTCGATATCTTTTTTCCGGCAGAATCATTATCTAAAGCCAGAAGAACTGACTGAAATTTTTTGTTGTGATCAAGATGGAATTTAAGAGCATTATTTTTATCCACACCTGATAATGAAAGAAAAGAATGGTTTTTGTAATCTAATCCTTTTTCTTTTAAAATAGACATAATGCTCATTGCATCGATTACACTTTCTGTGACAATCAATTCAGAGCCTTTTCCATTGATAAAAAATCCTTTCTGATAATTACATCCGGGAAGATCTCCTAAAAATCTTTTATAAGTATTAGTTCCGCGTAAACATCCAAAAACGGGAATATCGTTATCATAAGATACAAATACACAATTCCCTTTTAAATCTTGATATAACATGTGTTGTGTCACAAAATCTTGAACAATTTCTTGATTAATAAATCGCGACTTTGTTAAATAGGCAAAAACTTTTCGCATGTCGGAATTTTTGGGAGGTAAGATCAGTTCTTTTGGCTTTTCTACAGAAGCTTCAGGTGTGATGGCAATATTAGATGAAAAATCAGAATTATTTAATTTTTCGGAAAGCTCTTTAATTGCCATTTTTGTATCACCGTTATAAATATATTTTGTCACAAAGCCAATGACAGAATCTGCATCACCTCGACTATTGAACCAGTAACAGTTCTTGTGTGGATCAATAATTAAGCTGTCATGTTCTACGGTTGTATATAACCCATGATTTCCAATTTTTTTTAAAGTAAAACCTGCCAAAGGGACGTAATCTAAAATAGATACTTCGTTTTTGATTCGTTCGCCCAAAGCGGTATAATTTATATTCATGTATTCATCGATATGCGTGTTAATAAATTTTTGCATTGTTTCAAACGTCAGTTGTTCAGGGAGCGAAATATTTAAAGTTTTTGAAATTTTTGAGGCAAATGCCACTTGCTTTTTTGTCGCTTTTCCCATTATATTTTACCTCCGCCTTTTAAGGTGATAGAGCCGTTGCGATATGTAATTAAACGCTCCACTTCTGTTACAGTATCTTCAAGCACATTAATGAATTCTGAAGACACTTCGCGTGGGTCTGCTTTAAGCTGCACTCCCTCCACATCAGTAATAATTGTTTTGGGAGTCTCATATAGCTCCGTATAGCCTGTTAATTTTGTAGTAACCTGAAATAGGTCATCATTAGAATCTAAGGCATTATCAGAGCGTATAGGGGCTGTAATATAACATTCTTTGGAGCTGCTTAGCGGATCAAATTTAATTTGTAAATTGTCGATGAAAGATCGAATTATATAAGCAAGGAGTTGTCCGTCTTTTTGCCATTTTTCGTAAAAATCCCATTGAATTATTATATGATCCGTAAAAAGATCAAATTGATGAACTATAACATTTTGATACATGGATTGATTCGACTCAAAACAATAGGTTTTTTCGCTTTTTAGTTTTCCGCTTGACATTATTTTTAAATGCAGATAAGTGGTTAATAATGGAACGGAAGAAATATTTTGGATTTCTGGATTGATTTTTAAATAATACATTCAAGCATCCCCCCCTCTATTTCTGATAAGACGAAAGTTCTTCTTTCGATTTTTTAATTCGTTGATTATATTCTTCTATGGTTGCTTTATGTTCTGCTATTTCGTTCTCTAGGTTTTTAACTGATGTTTCCGCAGAAGATAATATTTGTGCAGTTTCCTTTTTTTGCTGATCGGTCTGATATTTTTCTTTATCTTTCAGAACAGAAATATCTCGTTCTTGTGCTAATTTATCTTTTTCTAAATCATCTATGGAGAGGTTAAGCTTATCAATTTCGTCTTGATACATCGCGATCCGCATATTAATTCGATCTATCTGGTACTCTTCTGAAGTAAGATCAGGAATAGATTTTATTTTATGTACTGATTTTTTGGTGGTGTATAATCTTAATTCTTCCTGAGTGTTTGTTTTATTTTGAGCTTTTTCCGGCATTTTAATGCGAAGTGAAACTTCCTTCCAATTTCTTTTCAGGTTAGTAATTCGTAGGACAACAAAATCGGATGTTTCGAGCACAGGTTTTACTTCTAAGTAGCCTTTATTACGCTCCAAAGCAGTGTAAAGGTATTGATCAGTACCATCTAAAGCAGTGTTATTGATTTCTATTTTTACCTCCATCATTTGTTGAGATTCAGAATAATCCCATGATAATAATGTAATATCCCTAGAATTCCAGTTTTTGGATGAAAAAATAGCAGTTGCTTTTACGCTATTGCTGTCATCTGGATACCATAAATTACTTGTAAAGAAGAAAAAATATCCGCCAATAAATATGATGATAAAAAGAAGGAGTTTTTTATTTTTATGATTTTTAATGTTCATTGCTTTTTTACGATTTTTAATGCTCATTATTGTGCTCCTTTCAGGAGGGTGCTATTTATAGCACCCTATTAATCAATAAAGAAAAAAATTATAATTCCAAACTATAAGATCTGTCACGTTTGCGAATGGAATCAGAGGATCTTTTTTGTAATTGATTAAGATTTACTTCTAGTATTTGGATTTTTAAATGTCGAGCTTCTTCTTCGATTTTTAACATATCAGGAGTTTTTGATCCGATAACAAGCATCGTGTTACAGTCTTCTAATCGATCTACAATCAGATAAGGCGATTCAAATCTTTTTTGAAGGTGTTTTTTTATAATATTTCGTTTTGACGGTTCGCAATTTAAGTAATAGTTTTTCATTCGTTATTCCCCCCCTTTTTAAAGATGGAAAGTAATTTTGTCCCGTTTTTTTAGATACTCCACTGTAATTACTGTTTGATCCGGATCATCAAGCACACATTGCATCACATAAGAACCTAAATTAAAATCAATCGTCATGTATGAATAAAATGTAGCGGAAACGGCTTGGGAATATCCGTTATAATAAGTCCAATCCTTTAATTCTTTTGATAAGCGTTGTTCGGAAAATCCTAAAATAGAATAAGCATCTTCCGGTAATTGATGAATTTTAAAAGAATAATTTCTCAATTCAGTCGGATTATTATCAGAAGAATTTTCTGTTTGTGGAATTTCTTCTGAAGTTTTTGGGTTTGGAGTTTTTGATTTTGTATCATTCAAAAAAAAATGATAAGCAGCGAAAAAAATAATACATATTCCTAAAAGCACTAAAATGATTCCAATTATTTTAGTAGAGTTTTTCTTTTTTTTCATTCATTTGTCCTCTCTTTTTTATTGATTTAATGGTTGGTTGTTTGGCCAAACCCAGCCGATCCATCCCGTATGACCTTGACAAGTTGCTGTTTGCCAAGAACACCATTGATCTAATGTTTCAACTGAAAATGTACCTATATTGTTTGCAACTTTCCCATTGCCGATGTAAATGCCAACATGTCCGTAAATAGACCCCATATACCCCGATCCGCTTCCGCACACGACAGCACCTAAAGGAATATTGTCCTTACTTGTTGAGCCAGAACTTTTCCACTTGTTCCAGAAATCGATGGCGTTTCCGGTTGGGTAGGGTAAACCTGCCGCTTGATAAACACCAGAAACCCATGCAGCACACATGTCTGGTGTGCATGGAATTGTTCCCTGATTGTTTTTTGCTATTTCACAGATTCTCAACTGAATCTCTGTTGCTTCACCAGGATCTGAATGAGAGTTTTGATATTCCTCGTAATCTTCCACTGTCATTGTGTCAAGTCGATAAAGATTGAAATTATCCATGTGATTAATTAATTTTTCCGCGTAACGGATGTCCGTAGCCCAGCGGCTTCCCATTTGTTGAGCAAATTCTTTTGCGTCTGTAACTCCGGCAATAAGATCACTGTATACGTCTGTCAAAAGGACAGCTCGATCATTGATACATTCCGTGTAGTTGTGGTAAACGCGGAATCCGGCAGTGATAGTAAAATCATCACCGTTAGATGTTTGTTCTCCGGTTACCATATTGACACTGCCTGCCGGACCAGTTCCTTTAATCCCAAAGAGATTTTTGTATTCGTAGGCAAGTTGGGATAAACCTTGACCGGATTCGCCACCAGGACCATATCGACCAAATCCGGATTCGCCGATGACTTGTGCAATACAAACGGAGGCGGGATATCCATATTGTGCCTGCGTATTTAAAGCTCCGATGATCATTTCGTCGGTAATAAATGACGGAATTCCGGATAACGCGGTTGAGACATCTGCATGTTGTTCTTCTTCAGCTTTCTTTTTTAAAACAAAAACTTTACTTTCTTGAAATGAGGCTATGGAGGCAATAATAAGTGCTGCCAATAACAGGATTGGAAAAAGAGACAAAAATCCAACCTTTTTTAAAATTTTCATCAGTCGCCTCCTGCGAATAAACGCTGTTCCTCATCTGTAACATGTACATGAAATTCGTAATTTTTATCACCAGAAATATGCAGAATGCAATCACCTAATTCTAGTCTAGGAATTTTGTTAATCTGTCTTTCAGTTAATGAATTTTTGAAAACATTGTTTATTAAATCTATAACATTAGTGTCTTGATTAAAAATAAATTTATATTGTGTCAATTCAAAGACTGTTTTAATCTTATCTATTGCTACACCAGTCCCACCTTCAGGGACGAAATCTCTGATTGACTGACTTGCAAGAGTAATCCCACCATTATATTTTCGTGCTTCTCGAAGGTATTTCGTGACTAGATCAAGAGCATGTTCTTTTTTGGTGTTTACCCAATGATGAGCTTCATCTATTAGGATTAATGTTTTCACTTTATCCCATTTTTCAATTTTTCCTTCGTATTCCATCTGGTTCATGCGGATTCCGTTTGCAACACAATTATCCCAGCACAGAGAAATTACGTTAAAAATTACCACATCAAAAATTTCTGCTTTCATTTGTTTTAAATCTGAAATATCATAACAAATAATTTGCTCGTCCAAAATATTTTCAATGGTGGTGTATCCATCTAAAATTGATCCAAACGTATAAATAACGTGTTCAATGGTGTTTTTAATATTATCAAGTGTAATAAGGTTTCGGCGAGCAACTTCTATGTTTATTTCGTTATAATTTCCGTTGGATATTTCGGTTATCTTACGATTTAATAAATTAAGATAATCTGTATAGGTAGGATATTTTTCAGGTAGTAATCCGGTAATTTGATTCTCTTTTCCGTCAACATCAGAATATAAATTAAATTCCTGATAAAGTTCACGAGCAATGTTAGAAAACATGATCACTTCTTGTTCGGTTGCTGTTGGAACTAAATATTTATAATTTGCCGAAAGTTTTGACATGTGTAACTGAAAATTAATGGTTTCGTTGTCGCCGGCACGCAAAATTTCAAACGGGTTAAGCATAGTGTTTGATGATCCAAATTTAATGATCTTCCCGCCATAATATTTAGTAAGTCGCGAAAATTCGCCTGTAATGTCGAAAACTCTTACGAAATCGCCACGAGAAGCTCGATCTTTAAAACGCTTTTTTAAAAATGTGCTTTTTCCAGATCCCATTCCTCCGATCACAAGCGAGTTGTAGTATAAACGCGTTTTTGTTTTAGTAAATTCATCGAATAAGACATTTCCGCCGCATTTGGTATATCCTAAATAAGATCCATAAGGATCTTCCAATGATGAAAAATGGAATGGATTTCCATGTGCAAGAGTTTCGCCTTGAATAGATTGACCAAAAATGGAATAGGGATTTTTTTGTTGTTCTGTGTAAGTTTGATACATAGAAACCCATTCGTTTTTTGCTTCATTCAAGAAGATTGCAGATCGATACTTATTGGATTCTAAAATTTTAGATAATTTAGAAATTTTTTCTTCTAATTTTTCTTTTTCCCGATCGGAAATAAAAATCCGGATATCAATGATTTTTACAACCTCTTTTAATTTTGATATTTCGTGAAAAAGTTGGATCATGTCATTTGCTTTTTTTTCTGCGTTATAAGCTTCTTCCCAATTTGTAGCACTTCCGCGTCGGCTCGCTTGTTCTTGTATGGATCGATTGATGTTCTTTTTTATCTCATAAATATCATGAGATGAAATATCAATCGTAACAACGGTGTCTTTGATATCTGTTAGTTCTTTGAGCCAATTATCGTTTACCTTTTCAGGAAGTTCATAGATATGTAAACAACATTCGTATGAATTGCCTGTCTGAATATAGCGTTCATCATTAAAGGTAATTCCTCCTTGTGGCTGGATTTGTTCGATCAAATAATAATCGGCTGCAATTTTTTCATTTTCTGTATTTTTTTGTTTCTCGAAAAGCAAAATTGTCACCTCGTTTCTGTCGTAAAAATTTGCGAACATTTATTTGCAATTTTAAAAAGAATGCTGTGTTTTTTTGTTGGACTTAATATTTCTAACAGTCCATCTCGACCTGTTCCCATAATCGCCAATATATCAGATGACGCTTTTTTAAGCGCGTCTTTATCCGCTGCGTAATAACACAAATAAAACTCTCGTTTTGTACTATTTCTTTGCAGCCATTCTAGCTGAAAGAGTTTTTCTTCCTGTTGTTTTTTCAAGAAAGGATTAGTTGTAAGTTCGATCTTATGTTTCCAATATTCCTGTTGTTTCCTGGTGTTTGTTGGAAAATTTAGAGTAATAAATTTTAAGTCATCAGGGTATGTGCGATAAAGCTTTGTAAATGTTAAATCATACAATATACGTTCGTTTTCAGAGAGACTATAGATATCTTTTGTGTTTATCTTAAAAAAATCCATATACTCTCCGTTTTTCATTTTGTAGGCATCTACTGAAGTGTCGTAGTAAGCGATTGGAATTACATCTAATACACTTTTATTAATAGCGTGTTCTTTTTCGTTTGTTGTCCTGCTTTTTTTAATCATAAAAAAGAATACAAGCAGAATCGGTGAACATAGTAAGAAAAAGACGATTCCTGATAATATTTTCATATCCATAGTTAAGTCTCCCTACTTATATTTTTAATTGGTCGGTACAATGCTGCAGAACGTTGTAAATAAATAATTATTGACTGGTAGTTCCTTCTCAAAGGATTCAATCCGCTTGACGATGTTAGAAAAATAGCTATTGAGGCAGAAAATATACTATATGGTATTAATAAATGTTTGTTGACTAAACTTTTAAAAAAAAATGTTCCAATCGCGTATAACACAAGAAAAATAAAATCGTAAGCGTAAATGTTTCCAACTACTCTTGTTTGTGATTTAATTTCATTAGCAATAGAATATTCCATTTTTATTTTCCTTTCTTTGAAAATTCTTTCCAGTTTGGAATCGAATTCATAGAGGTTGTATTTGCTGCGCCGATTCCGCTGATACCGTTTGTGTTCTGTAGTCCATTCGTTTGGCTGTTTTTGTATGCGGTATCCATTTCTTTGTAAGTTTCGTAATTGCTTTTCTGTTTTCCAGCTGATAAATCAAGACTTCCAAAAGTACGTTCTATTGCACTGGCATTTTTATTTTCATCTGGATACAATGAATTTTTGTTTTTTTCTGGTACAGAAAAATCAGATGATTGTTGAGCGTTTTCGTTTTGCACATCACTTTGTATGTTAGAAGTTGGAGGTATCGTTGCATTTGTATCGTCTATATCAGGTGGAATATCTGCATTTTCCTGATCAACAAATCCGTTTGCATCCAACTCTTCCGAACCATATGTTCCTTCCGAAGAGAATGTTTCTGATTCGGAAGGTGGAGTTTGAACAGTTTCCTTTGTATCATCGAATGAACCGGAAGGATTAGGAGTTGATGATGAATTTGAACCTTCCGCCGAATTTGATTGAGTCCCTTTTTGAGACATATCATTTTCTTCTGAATTATGCATCGAAGGAGGTGCTTGAATATCAGATCCTAAACCATTATCTGCAGAAGCGCTCTTTGCACTTGAAATTTTATCGGAAATCATTTGCTTAATAGAACCAATTCCTTTTACGGCACTACCGATAACGGAAGAAGCGCCTTTTACTCCTGAGGCAGCCAAATTAGCACCTTGCGAAAGAGCGAATAGTGTTCCCAACCCATCGGAGATTCCGGCATCTATTCCAATTATCTTTTGAATGATATTTGGTCCTTGAATAACTGCAATCGCCACAAAAATTAGTAAAAATCCATATGCTAACCCTGATAATTCGAGTTCATAGATGATAGTTTCGCTGATTACAAACATACGGATAAGGACACCTGTTAAAAGCAAGACAATAAAACAATTCAAAATTTCCTTGAAAATTTGTAAAACTTTTTGAGGTCCATTTAGGTTAGCGGAATAATAAATTCCTATAATATTTCCCATTACAATTTCAAAAACAATTTTGATTACCTTTGCCGCCATAAATAAATAAACGATGATAATAGCTAATAAAGAGATAATAATTTCAATACTATCTATTTTGTATCTATAATAAAATTCGTTAAAAAAATCGGCATCATCTTCTGAGTTCCATCCAAAACCATTGTCTACATCTACTAATTCTCGATTTTCCACCTCATTTTTATCGTAGTAAATTTCTAATTTTTTACCAAGAATTCCATCTTGTCCCTTTGCTCCTTCAGATAGTCGATTGCTTTTATAATTGAGAACTTCATTTACATCGATGTTATTGATTTGTTTGTCAGTTAGGTTTATTGTTAGCGAAGCAATATCAATATTTCCAGAGGCTAGATCGATCAATCCATTAGGAAGTTTTTGGTCAATATAAAGTAGATCGTGAATATGTGAATTTACAATCCGGTCTACTATGGAATTTGTCATCGACAGTTCTCGGATCGCTGCCTGCGTTGGTGCAATCATAGGATTTAAGATTACAGTTTGAAGCGATAACGCCATGACCATCAAGAAAAGAGAAAGTAAAAGATCTGGTTTCTTTTTTGGATGGACGATTAACATTACTCCCATTGCTAAAAGACTTATTGCAAGGATTGCCGTAAATAATTCATGCGCATAAGGAACAAATTTATTTATATTTTCCGAAATCAATGTTAAGAGACCTAATGAATATTCATATAAAGTTACGCAAAAATTTGCAATAACTCGAAGCAATGTAATGAGTCGCCATGAAATCCATCTTATTACATCAAAAATAATATTATTCTGTTTAAAATAATCAGGATAATTATTCAGAACACTAATAATCACATCATCGGGGGCGTCTGCCATCACTTCACAAGAACAAATAATAAATCCCAAAAGACATGCTGAACAAGCAAAAAATTTCTTTTTTTTATTCATTCACTTTCCCCCTTTCTAGAGTTAATAATAGTAAGTCAATAACAGTTTGTTTCACAAAAGAATCAATTCCCAAATAGGATTGAATCCATATTAATATCTTGTACAAAGGAACATCATCTAAAAACATGTCTTTATCAAAATCAGTTCCCAGTGCATCTTTTACAAGAGTAATGATTTGTCTTTGATGTGATTTTGGTAAATGCTTAAAAAGTAATTCGGGTTCTTGACGTTTTTTAAAGTACGAATCAAAGGATAAGTTACTATCCCATATAAGTTTTTGAGGATCTACATCCGCGCACGAAAAAGGATTAACGCTATCTAATGGAACAGTGTCCGGATTGGGAAATGTATCAGTTAGATACTGATAACGGTATTTAAAATTTGTACCCGTTTCTATGCTATTGAAAATAGGTTCTTCTCTGATATCATTTCCGTTTAGATCTTTTCTGTGCATTGTAGGAATAACAATGCATTCGCCTTCGTGAAGTTTACGTAATGTTTCAGGATAAATTAAAGGCTCTTGTTCTAAATTTTCGATGAAATGCTTATTTAAACTTAATTTCTGACCAGATCTTTGCATGATCTTACGCGTGCGATGACCGACTAAATCTGATATTTTTTCAGAGGTTTCCTTGCTGCTTGATAAAATATAAATAATATTTCCGCAGTTACCTTCTATTGTTTCTTGCACTTTGTCTCCGTACTTTTCTGCGAGCTGTGCAAATGCCTGAATATACATGTCAAACGTGATATTTCGCGCTCGACAAACGGTAATGATGCCGCTCATATCGTCAATAGGAGGCTGGTTTCCAAATTCGTTGCAAATAAATTTTACTGGAGTTTTACATTTACCGTTGATGCGTGCACATTTTTGTGCCAGGTAATAATAAGCTTGTTTAATAAATATGGTTGCTAAAAACCATTTGCTCCGGTCGTAATCCGGCACGCCTAAGAAAATAGCAACAGGTCGATCGCCAAATCCGATATCATCAAAATTTAGTGTGCTTGATGATGTCATTTTTGCGATTGCCTTGTTTGTAAAAACATTTAATCCATTAATTAACGTAGACAAAATGCTTCCTTTTGTTCTGTCCCCGGCAACCATCGCACTCGCATAGCGGATTTTTCCGGGATCGAGAGGTGGACGTTCTTTGAAATAAATGTCAAGCATCGTATCTTCGGAGTCTAGTACATGCATATTTGATAATTCGATAATCAAATTTAAGATAGAATACATGTTGATACATTTTTCATATTTATGAACCATATTCACATCTGAAATAAGGAAATTATCCGGAATATATCGAATATCTTCGTTATCAATCGCTTCATCAATGGATGTGATATTTAATTTTACTTCTGCTTTTTGTGCCTCTGAAAGATTAGAATAAGCTTTTTGTTTTTTTTGAAATGTTATAAATCTCTGCTCGTTAATATGTGCATCTGCTTCTAGGCAATCTTTGATATGAGCTAACACTAATCCTGATAAAATACTTGCGGCTGATTGATTAAAAAATTTTTCATTCCCGGATAACTTAGAGTCATCTGGAGAATAAATGCTATAAGCGAATGAATCAGCAAGCATTTCTGCATCATCATATTGTTCTTTTTTGTAGTATTCTGTGATCAATGTCAGCGGGTTATATTTCATGGATTTAATTGGTTGATCTAAATTCAGGAAATAAACATCATATCCCCGTTTTCTTAAGGTTGCTGCAGAACTACGGTAGTCTTCTGTTTTTGGATCAAAAACAACCATACTTGTTTGTTCTTCCGCTCTCGAATAAATATCGATGCTTGAAAAAACATAAAATTCATCCTTTCCTGATCCAGTCATACCAATGATCAAATTATTCATTGGTATTGGATCAATATAAAGTTTATCTTTATATCTTGAAATAACTGTTCCGCCTCTACCGGGAAAAGATTTATCCTTATCCGGAATTTCTTTGTAAACTTGTTGAATTTCTTCTATTGTGCGAAATTTGCTATCGCCTTTTTGCCCTTGATTAAAATAATCATCAGATAATGAGGTTTTCATTCCATAAATAAAGAAACCATCTAAAATGATCAACAAAACTGTGAAGAATAAATAAATGTAAGTAGCTGTATCTGATTTTGTTATAAATTCCCAATTGGGGAATATATTTTTCCAAACAAGAATATCCGCATATTCCACTGCTTCGGTGGAAAATGCACGAAATAAAGTAACAAAGCTGTTAATCAAATAATTAAATAGAAAAAAAAGTAATAAATCAATTAGAATGATCAAAATAGGAAGCACATAATTATTAGACAAGACCATTCCGAGTCGATTTGTATTTTTTTTATCCTGAACTGGACGGATCAAAGAATCCTTAATTTTTGTCCAAATTTTCTTCGTCCTCATATATTACTCGCTTTCCTTAATGAGAGGCACTAAAAAGTGCCTCTCTATTTAATGCCATTGCTAGTTCTAGCAGCTTAAAAAACAAATCTTGAACTGATTTCTCTTGCAAATGTTAATGCGCCTAAAACAATACCACATCCAATCACTACCCATCCAACATGTGATTTTGCCATTTCTTTTGCTTTTTGAGATGGAACGATAAACATTACCCCAATAATAATGAGTGATACTGCTACTAATAAATAAACAAATGGACTAAACGTGTTACAAATGTCATAGAGTCCTTGCATAAATTGTTGCATAAAAATCCTCCTTTAATGGGTACTATTTGTTGCACCCTTCTTTTTTTTCTTTTTTGAAATTACAAATATAATCATAACAATCAGAACTAAAAGTAAAAATATTCCTGTACCAGCTAATATGTAAGGGGTATTATTTGACTGCAAGGAATACGCTGCAGTTGCTGTTACTATGTACTCTTTCGATCCATCCACATCATCGGTTACGTAAACTGCTTTATAAACTGTCTCTTTTGGGATCTGAATCACACCGCTATATTCTGCCCGGTACATTTGTACCGGCTGCTGTACGTTTGCGATCGCATCGCGGCACAAGACATTATTTACAAAATAAGAGTCTCCATGCCAGTTATATCCTGTTATGACACTTCCGGCGGCTGCGCCCACATTTTCCAAAAGCTGCGCTTCATATCCGGCAAGCGGAGGAGTCTTATCATTTCTTGGAATGTAATTCCCATTCCATTCATAGTAAGCCGCGTCATAATTTGTAAACGTAACTGTCATTGTATTATTTGCCATTACCGTTCCCGCCGAATGAATTCCGGTAAAATTGCAGATCACTTCTTCCGGCTCTCCGGTAATCCGGTTCGTTTCCGTCACCGTTTTCGTTGCCGGAACATCACTTTCTGCGATAGCATAATCATAATCGTCATACGCCGTTACTGTTTGCACATCTCCCTCTGCGATCGATTTCTCGACCTTTTCCGTTTTTTTCAAGGTATAAACTGTTTTTCCTTCTGTAAAGGTTTGTTCTGGTTCGCTTTTCAATTCCATCTCTTTTTCTTTTTTATCGAGATATTTGGTTTCTACGAGCTTGTAGGTAATCTCCGATCGTTCATAGGTTTTACCGCCTTCTTTCCATGTTTCCGGAAATTCTTTCTCGGCAAGTTCCCGACTGTCGGCTTCATTTTTCACGGTCAAGGTAATCTCTTTAGTGAGATCAGATCCCGCTGCAAAAACCTGCAGCGGAAACGTTATCAATAAAAAAGAAAAAGCAATCGCTACCATTTTTTTCTTTTTCATCCGTTCCATGTTCTCCTTCCTTTGTTTTAAGTTGTTTCTTTTTGTTCCCAACAGTAGAAATAATCCAGAACCCCCATAATCCACGTTAATTTCCACATTTTTAGTCCTCCACATTGTACTTTTGGGGAAATCACACGATGGATTGCCAGTTGCAGTTCTCTTAGATTGACCATTTCTCCTTCAATTTCAAAGAGGTAATTTCTGATAAATAAAATCCATTTTCTAACGAATAATTTTCGGAATGGACAAAAGAACGGTATCATTATCTCCTGTAATTCCAACATCGTTAAAAATTGTTCAATCTCTCTTTTGGATTTCATACAATTTCCCCCTTTTACACATATATCTACTTTGGCCGCGTACCGAATTTCGGTACGCGCCATAATGCCTCGTGTATTTATTCCTCACGTTTTTTCTTTTTGTATACTACTATTGACAGGATAATTGCTCCTGTTCCGATCAGCGCGATCGCAAAAGGCGTGATGTCTGAAAAATCTCCTGTTTTCAGAGCAGACAAAAGTCCTCCCCCTTTATTTGGAGGCAAAATCGGCTTCAGGCTACCTACTTTAAAGGTTATGGTCTGATCCTCATCGGTAATATCTTCGTGAGATGCAATCAGTTGTCCGTTATGATATAAGTATTCGTATACTACGATGGATCGGTTATTTAGTTCAGAAGCATCTAAAGTAAAGTCTATAGGCACTGTTCCATCTGCTGTCTCGATCTGCACGCTTTTTTCTGCCGTGATCTGCTTTCCATTGATTACAAGAGGCTTTCCTGTTGTTTGATCCATCAGAATACCTTTCAGGACATATTCCTGTCCTGCGATCAATCCAAAATGATCTACATTATCACGGATTGTAACGTCTTTTTTTGCGATTGCCTCATGTGTGCCACTGATTAGATCGATCGCAGTTGTATTAAGCTTTAATTTATCTTTAACATAGAGCTGTTGTTTTTTATCATTCGGATCTTCATGTTTGCTGATTTCCACGCCATCTTGATACAGATATTCGTAGACTACAATAGTACGTCCTGCAAATGGAGATGCATCAAATTCAATCTGCATATCCACGTCCATTTTTGAAGTGTCTGCTGTAAACGTCTTTTCGGTTGTCAGCAGATCGCCTGAAGGCTGATCTTTCACCTTCAGCGGTTCTCCCGTTTTTGCATCCGCAAGAATAAGCTGCAGTTTATATTCCCGATTCGGCATCAGATTTACCATTGACACCGTATCAATCACAGTCAAATCTACTGCATAAGCATCCTGCGTTCCGGTGCTGACATTAATTGCATTTGTTTCTGTGATTTCGGTACGATCGTTTCCAACCGGAATCGTATGGCTTACTTCTCCATCAACTCTTCCGTCTTCTGTGATTGTAAACTCGTAAATTATCTTGTCGTCCCACGCATATCCCGGAATGCTCTCTACCTCTGCCACTGCATAATTTCCCGGTTCTAAATATAATAGTCTGATTTTTCCGTTTGCATCTGTAGTGTAGATCTCTTTATGCTGCATTCCCGGATCGATTGGATCTTCTTTGTCTTTATTCCAGATAACAAATTTGACGCCTTCCAGCGGCTTGTCCGTTCCGGTTTCTTTTTTGTCGATGATAATTTCCGTCGGCTGATTCTTGATTGTAAGGTTCTCTTTTACAAGTTCGGTTTTCTGATCTGCATATTTCAGTTCCACATCCCATGTCTGGTTCGGACGAATAAATCCGATCGGCTGTTTTGTCTCTTTTACTATATATTTTCCAAGATACAGTTCCTTCGATTTGGCAATTCCGGTTGTATCTGTGACGATCGTATCAACCACTGTTCCTTTTTCAGCTCTCAGCGTTCCGTCCGGCGTTGTGATATCTTCCGCTGCTGTCACGGTAAATTCTGCGCCAGATAACAGATTTCCTGTTTCCTCATCTTTTTTCAAAATTTCGATTTGTCCTTTTGCCAACTCATCCGGCACGGTAACATCTCCGTATACGATTTCTGTTTCCTGATCGGCATAAATCAGTTCTACCGGATATTTCTGTGTATTTAACAGATATCCTTCCGGCGCTTTTGTTTCCTGAACTTCGTATTTTCCAAGATACAATTCTTTCGTTTCGGCTGTTCCCTTATCACTTGTTTTGATCGTATCAACCACTGTTCCGGCTTTCACTTTTACTGTTCCGTCTGGCGTTATAATATCTTCTTTTGCCCGGATTTCAAATTCTGCGCCGGATAAACCGTTTCCGGTTTCTGCATCTGTTTTCTTCACCCGAATTTTCCCTTTTGCAAGTTCATCTGGTACAGTTACGTTTCCGTATACGATTTCTGTTTCCTGATCCTCATATTCTAAGGTCACTGCAAACTCTTTCGGATTTAAAAGATATCCGTTCGGAGCTTTTGTCTCTTTTACTACATATTTTCCGAGATACAATGCTTCTGTTTCTGCTTTCCCTTTCTCGTCAGTTGTAAGGGTTGCAACCACTGTTCCTTTTTCTGTACGGATCGTTCCATCTGGTGTTGTGATATCCTCCGCTGCTGTTACGGTAAATTCCGCTCCTGAAGGAATCGGTTTGTCTGTTTCTTTATCTGTTTTTGTTACTCGGATTTTTCCTTTTGCCGGAGCATCAGGATAAGTAATTGATAACGGATTTTCCCAGTCAAATTCCTGATCTACGACAAACGGAATATCTTCTATGCCTAACAGATAACCTTCCGGAGCTTTTGTTTCGTGTAAGTAATATGATCCATATTCCAATTTTTCCGGTAAAGTGAAAGATCCATTTGCGTCTGTCTCAAAGGTATCAATCTCCATCGGTGTAGGGTAGGATACTTTCATTGTGATCGGTTTCTTATTTTCATCGAGGATCTGAAACTGTGCGCCTGCAATCGGAATCACCTTTCCGGTTTCTTTGTCTACTTTTTGCACCGAAAGCGGAGCATCAACCGTATCATTTCGCAAGATGTATGTATATGTTTTACCCTCTTCATCCACAGTTACTTCAAATGGTGCAATGATATCATATTCCGGATACGGACTCTCCTCTGAGACCGTGTAAGTATCAAACGGTAAATTTCCCCGATCGGATGTTCCAAGCTGCTTTGTGGTTGCTACACCCTGTTCATCTGTGATAATCGTGTAAACATCTCCGGTAGTTTTAGATGTCAAATGAAACTTGATATCTTTCAACGGCTTCTTGATATCTGCGCCGGAGTCTCCCGGTTCATCGTTAGTCTCACCATACTTCACAAGCTGAATATCGCCGCGAATAACTTCTTCTTCGATTGTCGGCATGTTGTAGGTTTCTACACTCTCTGCTGTTCCTTTTGATGTAATTTGACGAACAAATATCTCTTCATTCAGAAGATATCCTTTCGGTGCTTTTGTCTCCTGAATGGTGATAGTTCCAAGCGGAAGTGTGGCAACTCCAAATGGATTTTTCCAAAATTCATCACCTGATACTTTATATTTCTCATCTAATCTACATTTTCCATTTTCATCTGTTTTCATTATCCATGTACGGACTGGTTTTTTGCCTGTCTCTGCCGGATCTTTGTCTGACTGTACTGCATAATATTTGATTGTAAACTCTGCCCCCTCCAGAGAAGCGCTTCCCTGCGGCATGTTTTGTGTTGTATCCTTATCTACTTTTCCAAGTAAAATAGAAACCGGATCACTTTGCGGATAATCTTTCACATCCACCCTTGTCGTCTGACTGGAATTAATGGTTACAGGATATATAGTCTTATCGAGCGCATATCCTTTCGGTGGAGTAATCTCTTTTAAGTCATAATTCCCTGCTGTAACATTTTCAAATTTCGCATAACCGTTTACATCTGTCGTTTTTCGCGCGATTTCTATTCCGTTTTGATATAATCCGTAAACTGCTCCTTTTAATGAGTAACAGCTATTCCCATTTGTAATTGTTTGGTTTGCGGAACTTTTTATCAGTTCTAACGATCCTGTAAATGCTCTATAGACTCTGACTTTTCCGCCAACATGCTGATATCCACTTAAATGCTCCCCATCCGGTCTTGTTACACCATCAGTTGCTCCCGGAGGCGTGACACGCACATAATATTCAACATATCCGCCTGCCGCGTTTACTTCTGTAACGGTTGCCTCGTAACTTGCATTTTTGTGCGCTGGTAACGCAGCCGTCGGATCGAGACACTCGAAGTCTTGTACGGTTACAGCTCCGGTTAAATCACCTGTAAAATTGTTTACATAAAAATAATCCTGATAGGGATAATTTACATTCCATGTGTCCCCGATATAACATGTTCCGGTAGCTGTTGATCCTACGGCTGGAATCCCAATGGAACGAGTTGTTGGTAAAAAATTAAAACTGCTTATTTCAATTCCTACCATGTTCTTTGGGGTTTCTAAAATCTCCAAAGGATCTGTTTCATTAATCGGAGCAAGCGTTTCCGTTTCCTCGGTTTCATCAGAAGTATCTTCCGCATTTGGCTCATTTTGAACTACAGCCTCTTCTCCTGCACTTCCATTTGTTGGTTCTTCTGGTAGTGTCACAGCTTCTTCAGATGCGTTGACACTCACTGTGTTTTGCGTGTCTGACTGCGCTTCCGCTTCTGTCGCTGCGTATACTGTTACATTTGATAACAATAATAAACAGGATAGGATAATCGCAATCAGGCGTTTTCCTTTTTCTCTCATTTTTTTACTCCTTTCGTCATTTGTTTTTGTATGTACCGAATTTCGGCACAATTTTTATCAACAAAAAAACTACCAACCTTTCGATTCGTAGTTTCTTGTTTTCCGTATTTATTTTTCATTTTATTGAATTGCTCCACAGCTACATTGATGTCCGGTTACAACCGATTCGTAATGCCCTTGTTCTGGATGAAGAATTGTAGAAGTTTCTGTTCCTGTTTGTTGTTCCCATGTATCTCTCCAACTTCCTTTTCCACCATTTAACGCATGATTCTCTATATGATCCCAACAATTATCTGCACTTAAATGTTCACCGCAATCATTGCAGATCATCACCGGCACCATTTCATATACTGGTTTATTGACAGTTTCTGTCCAAGCTGCCTGATCGACTACCCATTGTTGTGTATAAAGCGGAATATTGTAATTATGGGTATGCGCCGGAGCTGTATTTTGAGTTCCGCCGTTTCCTGAGTTCCCTCCATTTGATCCGCCTGTTGTTTGGGGAGCGTCATTTTTCTGTGTAGAAGCTGAAGCATCCGGTTGAGATGCTGTCTGCTTCTCTTCCGTTTTCACCTCTGTTTTTTCCTTTGCGGTTTCTTTTGTCTCCGTCTCTTTTTTCTTAGAGTCATCTTTTGATGTCTTTTCTTCCTTCAGATCTGTTTTCTTCGTCTGCTTCTTATCAATTTTCTTTTTTTGATCCGTTTTTCCAATGACCTCTTTCTGATTCTCCTTTTGCATCCCGGCAAGACCGAGCCCTAATGCGCCAAGCGCAAGCAGGATCACCACCATGCAAGCAGCTACTTTCTTTTTGTGGGTCTGTATCCATAATTTTAATTGTTCCATTTTCTTTTTCATCGTTTCTCACCCCATTCTTTCTTGTACCGAATTTCGGTACGCGAACCTGTTCCGAAAAACACCACACATTTATTATACTTGTTCTGCGGGTATTTGCATACCCATATTGCGGATATAAAATATTAGTTCAATCGAAATTTTGCAACCGTACACCGTAGCGCCGCAACAAGTGCCTTAACTACCAATCTACTACAATGTTGATATCGCTGTATCATTGTATCAGCGGAGCGTTTCCAAGAAACGAATTCTATATTTATTTTTATGTGCCGAAATTCGGCACGTCCTACCATATAGGTTCTTCTAACTTTTTTGCGTATCCTGACAGATTTCCTAACGGAAGGTTTTCTCCTGTTCTTGTTTCGAGATAAAAACCTACATTTTTCATGATTTGTTCTTCTTCAACACAATATGTTTCATATTCTCCAAACCGAATAATCATACATTTTCCAGTTTGCATATCAACAATTTGATCGTCCTCCCATAACATTTTCTTTTCCATGTCCATTTGTTCTGTGTATCGTTTAATACTCCCCTCCTCGATGTGTTCCCAATCATCCACAAGCACAGTGCCATCATCAAGTATCTTCATCTCGATCCATTTCTTTAACATTTGGTTATACCCTTTTAAACAAAACATGTTTTTACATCCTTCCTTTTTCCTTGCAAAAAGTATACTTTTTGCAAGTAGCTAAAATAACATAAAAAAAAGCTAGAAATGCCATCAAATAGCATTTCTAGCTAAAAAAAAGAGAGTTCAAAAAAGTATACTTTTTTGGACGTCTCATCTTATACAATTAAAGTAACATATTTTTATCTTTTTAACAACTCTAAATTTATTTTGTAAAAGCCATTTTATAAAATGGCTTATTGTAGCATCATTGTCATTATGCTATAATTAACAGCGTTGTCGCTCCCAATCTGGCAACAGAAAGGGGGGTGTCTATGTGTTAGAAATTATATCTTTTCTTGTTTCCGTACTGGCAAGTATAGTCGGCTACTATATTTGCAAATGGTTAGACGGAAACGACAGCGACAACTAACCTAACGGAAGCTCAACCGTCTAAATGGAGAAGAACCCCCAGTAGTGTCCGCTACTGGGGGTTCGTTTTGTGCCTATGTGACACATTATATCTTTTCTTGGCTACCGGCATTATAACATATGCAGATAACTATTGCAAGTATTCCCTGCTTTCTTCATTGTTTAATCAACTTTGGAGTTAATTTTAAATCTTTGTGCCACTCATTTTAATCTTTTTAACTTTGACCTGTATCTGTATGCACTCGAAACTGACATGTTAAACATTTTTGCCATCTCTTTTACAGTATATCCTGCACTACAATACTTATAATATCTTTCTTCAAATTCAGCGAGTGACATTTTTTGAGGTCTTCCAAATTTCACACCTCGTTCTTTTGCACGAGCAATCCCTTCCGCCTGGCACCGCTTAATATTTTTTCTTTCCGATTCCGCAACATAACTTAGGATATACAAAACCAAATCTCCAATAAATGTCCCTAACAAATCCTTTTTAGGACGCGTATCTAGTAACGGCATATCCATTACAACAACATTTACTTTTTTATTTCTAATCAAATAACGCCATTGCTCTGTAATTTCAATGTAATTTCGCCCGAAACGACTAATGCTTTCAACGTATAATGTATCTCCTTCTTTCAACTTTCGGAGTAATGCCTTGTATTGTTTTCGTTCAAAATTTTTTCCCGACTGTTTATCAACAAAAATATTTTTTTGTTTAATCCCATTTTTTTCCATCGCGTATAATTGCCTAGACTCATTTTGATCAGAAGCAGATACCCGAATGTATCCATAATTTATTCCCATGAATTTCTTGTTTTTACCTCCTTATGGTATAATAAATATCATGAGACAAGTTTTTTCTGTTCAATCCGGATCATTTCTGTATTGCAATAACCACAAAACAATTTCGCCTTTGAATCAGCGTTTGCATATTGTTTGCAAATCGGACAACGATATAACGCCTCAGTTATATTGGGGGGAGCGATCTCGACAGATTGTTTTTCTATCGCCTTTTTTAAGTTCGTTTCAAACATAGGAAAATTGATCTTTTCAATTAAACTCTTAGGTACTTCGATAATATCAAATCCATGTACATATTCTTTTTTTGTTGCTTTTAACCCTAATTCTTCTGCTTTTTTCTGAAAATGTCTATTGTGGTATCGTCCATAGTTTGACGTATCGGTAATTCCCGATTGTGCATTTAAAATATGCACAATTTGATGAAAGACTTCTGCATAAATTTGATAAACTGATTCTTGCAATTTTTCAGCCATAACTGCAATTTCATAAATTCCACTATTAGGAACAAAACGCCATTTCCATCCACTATATGTTAATATGTTTTTTTCAACCCTAAATATTGCAACCGGCAAACGTCCTTCGCATCCTGTCTCATTTATTTTTTTGTATAAATCATTTAGAACCCGTTCCGCTTCCATACAAGCCTCCTTTCATTCATATAAATTAATCCCTGCTCAATTTCTTTTATCTGCACCTCCTCGTCAGAGTATAAATAATATAAATAATTAATCATTGCCTGAAGAATTACCGTTGATTTCCGATATCTATTTTTCTTCTGCATGATTCCTTTTCCTTGAGCAACACAAAACACACCTTCGGCACATTGATTCCTTAATTTTTTAATATATTCTTCTAATAATGGCAAGCACATTTCAATGTAAACTTGTTCCTTACAATTTTTTTGAGCAAGTGGCATATATAAAACTTCATCTGTCACTTCCAATTTATTTTCTATAAAATAACTGATTGCTTTGCGATAAAGTTCAGATTTACTAATCCTTGTAATATACTCAGTATATCTTACCATCTCACAAATCTGATCCGGCATATTAAACACAGTTGCTCCCATCGTTCCCTCCAAAACTCATAAATCTATTTCTCTTTCTGTTGCTCTTAATTTTGATTTTACTTCGACATTTCTCCCATCGCGATTAAGAAGATATCTACTTTCTTGTTGCAAAATTCGATCAAAAGATTCTAATTCGCTTTTCGCTAAAATATACACCATTTGTGACAAATCTCCCGAATTATTGTAACGACGAAATGCTTGGCGATATTTCCCTGTTGGCTTAATTGATATAGGTGGCAAGCCATTATTGATTAATTGTTGATTAATCAATATTCTTCCTGTTCGTCCATTACCGTCTTGAAACGGATGTATCCTTTCAAACACTATGTGTTGTTGCGCGATTTCTAAAAGCAGTTTATCAATATTTTTTTCCTTTATATTTACCGTTTTTTCAAATGCTTTCATTAACTCTTCTACTTTATCTGACGCCGGAGGATAATAAACCGCTTCTACCAAATTTCCCACATATATATCGTGATTTCTATATTCCCCAGATGTCCCCATGACATATCCATTTACTTTTTTAATCCAATCCCCATCAATCCTTACTTGCTCCATCGGGATCAGCATATTTTTAATTGCAGCATACACATTCTTTGCTTCCTGATACTCCGAATAAGTATGACCGCTTTGTACCTCATCATAATCAAGTAAATTAACTGTTTCGATCAGGGATAGCGTATTTCCCTCCAAAGCATTATTACTCCAGCAGAACCGTTTTTCAAAATCATCTAAAAAGCTATCTCGTACTATGCAATTTTGTAAAGCTTTTTCTACATCTTTTCTTTTATTTTCAAGCTGATTTATCCTCAATTCATTATTTAATAACTCCATCGCTCCACCTCTTCTGCCTTTTATGAAAGGTAAGGTGCTATAAATAGCACCTTACCTAAAATCATCTTTTTGCAGCCTGTTCAATAATTCGATTAAGTGATTCAATATGTTTCATATAAGCCGAGTATGTTTCCTGATCTACTTCTATTTCTTCTCCGGCTTCTTTTAAACTTTTAAATGCTTCTTTCAAATCCGCATTTATCTTTTTCTTTGAAATAATATTCAAACCGGACGCTTTCCTTTTTATAGTTTTCTTTTCTGGCTTTTTGGAATCGTCCAATACTTCTTTCGCCTTTTCAATATCTTCTCCATTGATCTTATTATCTGGTGTAATCTCCCTTGTCGCTCGGATTTTTTCTAATATTTTCTTTTGATCTTGTGGATTCATTGAAGCGACTTCCGCCGCTGTTGCAACATTGATCTTATCTTCTTTCAAAGCTTCTTTCAGTTCATCCACACCTTGATTATCCACTCGTTCAAATTTTCCAACCTGTGCGGGAGATAATCCTACCTTTTCTGCAACAAGTTCCCTTGTCTTACGTCCTTTTATCTGTTCAGATTCTCTTATTTCATCGTCTCCCTCTAACCCAAATTCAATCACTTCAACGCCGCATCGTCTTAATTCCGTGTAAATTTCCTTCCAGTCGCTAATTACAACATAACGATCCGCATCTGTCGAATATCCATTTCCTCGCTGAATATTTGCTGATCGTAATAATAGTTTTCTGCGTACATTTTCACTTACTGTATCCGGAAGATTCAAGTTGTCTAAGTCTACTTTTTTTACTTCTACTGTATTCTCAAATTTTCCTTCCTGATGTAACTGTCTAATTGCTTCAAATCTTTGATGTCCGGCATATAACATATATTTTCCATCATCCATCTGTGCAACGACAAGCGGTTGTAACAATCCCTCTAAAGCAATATCCTGCTTCAGCCATTTAACATTCGGCATACTCAATTTATTATCTGGATTCGGAACAATTTCATCTAGCGAAATATACTCCGTTTTTTTTCGAGTATCCCGCATGGATAAAGACGCTTCATTCAAATAAGACTTTCCAAGTTCCACCTTATTTTCTTCTATTTTCTGTCCCATTTTACTCAAATCAAATCTACTCATTTTTCCCTCCGCGCTTATCTATTTAAACTTTCTAAAAAAACTTTTTTATTAGGTGAAAGAATATACTCTGTCAATTCAAGATATGCCAATGTAGCCTTACTTTTATTCTTACCATAATCAATTTCCAAAAGAGGAACTCGGAACATTGTGTTTTCTTCACAATATTTACTTTTCCCAATTTTAATCGGTATAAGAAGATCTGGATATTGCATTTGAACCATTTCATAGATTGTTTTATTCGCCTTTTTTCCTTCCCACCGAGTACAAAAAATTCCCCCTATTTTTAATTTCACGTTAAAATCTGACACGTTATCAATTAATTCCTCTGTTGCTTTAATTCCTTGCAAACTATACGCATCTGCACAAATTGGAATGTAAACCTCATCTGCCATTGTAAGCCCATTCACATTAACAAGTCCGCTGTTTGGAGAACAATCAAAAATACAAAAATCATATTCGTCCTCCACTACTTTTAAGTGCCGCTGCAAACGTATCTGCTGTGGGGTAGATGTATCCGAGTTCACGGCTTTTTCCACTGTCGTAAGTCTTAAATCTGCCCCGATAATATCTAAGTTCTCATATTTTGTGTGTGTAATGCATTTATGCACATCCATTTTTTTATCCATTAGCAAATTACTAACTGAATACTCCAAGTAGGGTAATTCCGGATTGATAAAATCCTCAAATAAATCTGCTTTAGAAAACATGGCTGTACTATTTCCTTGCGGGTCAAGATCGACAATTAACACTCTTTTTTTGTACTGTGTTGCAAGCATATGTGCTATCGTTGTTACACTTGTTGTCTTTCCGACTCCTCCTTTAATGTTTAAAAAAGCGATTGATTTCATAACTGCTCCTCTCCGGTGCTATTTATAGCACCCTATATTATTTACTACATATATAGTGTATAACATTTATAAAATTAAATCAATATAATAATTAAAATTCTGATCAACAATTTTTTTCTTTTATAGATTCAATGAGTGCTTCAATAACCACATTTCCCATATATTACTACATTGCGTTTTGTACATAATTTCGCTATAATAATGTACAAGAAAGGAGGTTCGTAACATGCCACAAATCCGACCAATTACAGATCTCAGAAACACTACGGAAATTTCAGAACTTTGCCACGCAAAACCTGAACCGCTTTTTATCACCAAAAACGGCTATGGAGATTTAGTAGTCATGAGCATTGAAACATATGAAAACATGTTAGAAACTACACACATAGATACTGCTATTAAAGATGCAGAAAAAGAATATGCTGCTGAAGGCGTTTTGTTAGATGCAAAAGAAGTTCTTTCATGTTTACGGAGGAAACATTTTGGATAAATATACCGTAAAGCTTTATGCTCGTGCTTACCAAGACTTAGAAGAAATCTATTCTTATATTGCAAACTCTTTATTAGAACCTGACACCGCTTTAAATATGGTTGATGCATTAGAAACCGCGATCCTTAGCTTGGCTCAATTTCCGGAACGCGGAGCGATCCGACGCGTTGGAGCTTATTCAAATAAGGATTACCGCCAGTTATTTTTAAAAAATTACACCATCGTCTATCGTATCGTGAAGCAAAAAAAAGAAGTACATGTCATTACAATACGTTATACTCCCAGGTTTTTATAGCACTACAGGTCACTTTTAGAAGCGATTAACATCTAACATAAAAGAGGAGGACAATTAAAAATGCGTAGAAGCCATGAAGGATTAAGAGGAATAATAAAAGACCATTATTTAAATTTGCCAAAAGAATTAGAAGAATTTAATTATTACTATTGTGATGGAGACACAGGACATGTCATTATGGCTATTCCCGAATGTTTATTAGAAGAAGCTGAAAAAAACACCGACTTAGATATGTTTGAATGTCCCTTTCCTGTTAAATATGTTCTAGAAAATGGATACAGAATATATAAAGATCATGTTATATGTGAGGGCAAATATGATATGATTTTCGGATTAATGATTGATAAAAAATGGTATGAAATCTAAATTTCAAAAAAGGAAATTACAAGTAATATTGAGACTGTAACAAATTCTGTGTAAACTAAAGATATGATATATATCCTCTTGGAT
>ENA-ORTH01000579-ORTH01000579.1-human-gut-metagenome-genome-assembly--contig:-NODE-579-length-44998-cov-3.918986_pt1 | contig 44998 bp, 34 predicted proteins | sample MGYA00241914_ERZ509192 | MGnify/ENA primary metagenome ERZ509192 (study PRJEB26280, sample SAMEA2338826) | human gut metagenome | biome: human gut; feature: human-associated habitat; material: faeces... | reverse complement strand
AAAAGGAGAAAGGAGCGGGCGGCCGTGCGGGAAATCCATGTCATTGACGCCCGAATAGGAACAACAGCGGAAAAGCTCCGCGTGGCTGCCTACTGCCGGGTATCCAGTGACTCGGACGACCAGCTGAACTCCTTCCTCGCACAGGTACGCCACTACGCCACATATATCGGGCAGAACCCGGAATGGGAGCTGACCGATATCTACGCGGACGAAGGACTGACCGGCACACGGATGGACAAGCGGGATGAGTTCAACCGGCTGATAGATGATTGTCGGAAAGGAAAGGTCGACCTGATTCTGGTGAAATCGGTATCCCGCTTTGCCCGGAACACGATGGAATGCCTGAAGACCGTCCGGATGCTGCGGGAATTGGGCGTCGTCATCCACTTTGAAAATGAGGCTATCCGCACGGATCGTCTGACCAGCGAAATGATGCTGGCCATCCCCGGAACACTGGCACAGGAAGATTCCATATCCATCTCGCAGAACCTGAGGTGGAGCTATCAAAAACGGATGAGTGCCGGCGTGTTCAACAGCTGCCGCGCCGCGTTCGGCTATACGCTGATCAATGGAAAGCTGGAAATCAACGAAGAGGAAGCGGCTATTGTCCGCCAAATTTTCCAGTGGTTTTTGTTAGGGATTGGGAAACAGCGCATCGCCCGCATGCTGAATGAGGGCGGTGCCGGCAAGCGATATGGCTATCCAGTTTGGTATTCCATGACCGTAGACTATATCCTCAACAATGAGCGGTACATGGGAGGCTGCCTGCTGCAGAAATCGTATATGAGCGATACGTTGCCTTTTCGCAAGGTCAGGAATCGGGGCGAAAGGACACAGTATTACGTGGAGAACAGCAACCCGCCCATCGTGAACCGGGAGATGTTTCTGGCGGCGCGCGCCTTGCTGGAGAGCCGCAAGCGTGAGTATCATCCCAAAGGGAATTGGCCGCTGACGAAAAAGGTGATCTGTCCCGTATGTGGCCATCACTATCGCCGCATCGTCAGCAATGATGTTGTATACTGGCTGTGCTCCTACGGCGCCAGCGGAAAAAGCGACTGCAGCGATCGACGCGTATCGGAAGGTCTTCTTTATGAAACAATATCCCGGCTGGCCGGAAAACTGCGTTGTCACGCTAAAGAGATATTGACGCCCATGCTGGAGCAGCTTGAGGAGTGGCAGAAAAAATCATCCGGACACATGCCGAAAATCCACGAGATCGATTTACAGACGGCTGAACTTCAGAAGCAGAAATTGGTTTTGGCCCGCCTTAAAAGCAAGGGGTATCTGGATGCCGCCGAATATACGAGGCAGAACGGTGAAATCCAGATACAGATAGATAAGCTCCGGCAGCAGCGAACAAAACTGCTGTGTAGCGAAGATGACCAGTGGCTGCTGGAACTGAAAACCGTGTGCGGGCTGATCGCATCCGACCAGCCCCTGGATGTGGAAATGATTCTCGAATGTGTTGTGGATACCATGACAGTGGAGGACGACGGCATGGTGACGGTCCGTCTGCTGGGCGGGCTCACGCTCCGTGAAAGTCTGTCACCGGCTGAAATGAGGTGCAGAGCATCATGAGAAATCGCTGCATCCCATTCGGCTATACCTGGAACGAGGGGGGGATCGTCATGGAGCCCAAGGAAGCCTCGGTGGTGGCCGCCGTCTTTGAGAAATACCGGCAGGGCGACTCTTTGGGCGTCATTGCCCAATGGCTCAGTGCAAACAAGACGACCTATCTGCCGGGAAAATGCAGCTGGAACAAAAGTCGGGTCAAGCGTATCCTGGAGGATACGCGTTATCTCGGCCGCGACGGCTATCCGGCGCTGATAGAGGAGAGACTGTTTGAGACCGTCCAAAAGAGGAAAGCCGACGGCTATACGCGCCGGGATATCACTACTGCGGAAACGGAATTCCTGAAGCCCTATATGGTCTGTGCCGACTGTGGAGAGTCGCTGCATCGCTGGTTCATCAGGAAATGCAGTGCGAATCCGGTGGAATGGCACTGTAATGCCTGCCGTCATCACATGAAAATTGGGGATGAGGAACTGCTTAACGAACTGACAGCTATGCTCAATCGATTGATTGCAAAACCGGAATTGACGGATTTTCCAGAAGCGGGTGAAAGCTTTGCCCTGTCGCTGGAGGCCAGGCGGCTGACCAACGACATCTATCGCCAGCTGGACGCGGGCCGCTTTGACCGGGATGAGCTGAAGAGGCAGATTCTACGGTGCGCCGCGGAGAAATACAAGGGCATACATCCTTTACAATACAAGACGGAACAGGTGAAAGCGGAGCTGCTGCGTGCGGCTCCGCTTCCGCAATTCTCTAGGGAGATATTCGGCAGAATTGTTCGCCGGGTGCTTGTTCGGCAAAATAAGCAAATCCTGCTGGAACTGCAGAACGGCCGAATTGTAGGAGAGGGGGAACATAGCCTTGGAAACAACTGCCGCCAAAATTGTGATGGTCATTCCGCCGACGATTGATATAAATGCGGTGGGAGGAACCAAATCGGGGCTGCTCCGCGTGGCCGCCTACTGCCGGGTGTCGACCAAACAGGAAGAACAGGCGAACAGCTACGAAACCCAGGTAGCCTATTACACAGAAAAGATCCATAGCAATCCCAAATGGCAGTTCGCCGGCATCTTCGCGGATAGAGGCCTGACCGGCACGCAGGCGGAGAGGCGCACCGACTTCATGAGGATGATCCGAAAATGTCGGCAGGGAAAAATCGACCTCATTCTGGTCAAGTCCGTATCCCGGTTCGCCCGCAACACGGTAGACTGTCTGGAATATATCCGTCTGCTCAAATCTCTTAACATCGGTGTATATTTTGAAAAGGAAAGTATCGATACGTTAAAGATGAACAGCGAGATGCCCATCACCTTTGTGGGCGCGTTCAGCCAGTCGGAATCGGAATCCGTTAGCGGCAATGTGACCTGAGGGAGCCGTCAAGGGTTTAAAAACGGAAAGGTTCCCTTTATGTATGGCTCCCTGCTGGGGTATCGAAAGGGAGAGGACGACGATCCGGAGATTATTCCCGAAGAGGCTGAAACCGTCCGCCGCATTTATCGGGAATTCTTGGCTGGGAAAAGTCTGGCGCAAATTAAGAAGGGGCTGGAGGCCGATGGGATCCGGAGCCCCAGAGGAAAACTGATATGGCGCATCGAGACGCTGCGCAGCATTCTGCGAAACGAGCGATATAAAGGGGACGCTCTGTTGCAGAAGACCTACAAGCCCAATGTTTTATGTCAGCGAGCGAAGAAAAATGAGGGGGAGCTTCCCCAGTATTATGTCAGCAATAACCACTCAGCGATCGTTGAAGACGCCATGTTCGACCGTGTGCAGGAGGAATTAGCCAAGCGGGCCAGCAAAAGAAAAACGTCAGAAAAGACGGCGAAAACCGCGCTGGGGAAATACAGCAGCAAATATGCGCTGACGGAACTGTTGGTTTGCGGCGGCTGCGGTTCCCGCTATCGTCGTGTGACTTGGGCGCGCAACGGCCAGAAAAAGATCGTCTGGCGCTGCATCAGCCGGCTGGATTTCGGCACGACCTACTGTACCGATTCGCCTACATTGGAAGAGCGTCGGTTACAGGAGGGAATTGTGTGGGCCATCAGTGAGAAGCTGACGGCCGGGGACGAGGCGCTGGAGACTTTGAAGACCCATGTCGGGCCTGTTCTGTATGGTAATGGAGACGAAAACTTGTACGCTCTCCAATTCAGGATACGAGCCTTAAACAACCACCGTATGGAACTGGTTCAGAAGTGCGTAGCTTGCGCCGACGAAAGCCGGTTTGATGAGGAATTCAAGGCAATAGAGGAAGAGATACAGGGGCTGTACAAGCGGCTGGAGGCCCTGCAGAAGCATGCGGTGCCGCACAGTGATATCTTCGATGTTTTGGAGCAGTACAGGGACAAGCCGCTCGTCTACGACGATGTGATGGTTCGCCAGCTGATAGGCTGTGTGAGGGTGCTAGCAGAAGATAGGATACTGGTGGTGTTTAAGGATAATTCGGAGATGGAGGTGGTTCTTAAATGAGTACGATTTATGGGACTTGTGCAAATATATGATGATTATGGCATTGACAGATTATTAATATCTGTTATAATATAGACTCAGAACAAATGTTCTTTCCCCAAGACAATTTCACCTTAATATACGGAAATTTATTTTCTTTGCTTTAACTGTGTTTACAATGGAAATAATTAAATATAGATGTATAAAGGATGGAGGGAGAATGCTGTGAATAATTTATATATGTCTTATAAGTTATACCTTTTGGATTTAATAACTGCCGACATGGATTATAAGATCGACTGCGGTTCACCGCAAACTTATGAAGTTTATAAATTGAACATGCAGCACGCACAGTTGAAAGAGGAGGAAGATTATGGTAATATAGATAAAAAAGATGAATGAGGGAGAACTATGAAAGAACAGGATTACTTAAGATTAGCTATAATTTTAAGTGATAGTCAGGCTTCGACCTTTAAGACTAACTTGTTGAAAATAGTGAAATTGGTTTTATTTGATTCTTATGGAAGCGGTATGATCATAAGGGATATATCAAATTGTATACAGCAAAAATACGGATTGGAATTCACTGACGAAGAGATCCTTAATTCAATAAAAAAAGATAGGAAATGTGGTGTAGTTCTTAAGAATGACTCTGATGATCCTGTGTATCGGGAATATGAATTGACACCAGAAGAATATAATAAAATATATTGTAAGGAGAACGAAAATTATTTAGAAAAAATTGTAATTGAATTTTTGAAAGATAATAAGGATATAAGTGATTTTTCAGTCGATGAATATCAGGATTTAATTTTGCGTTATTTTTATAAAGCATTTAATTCCGATGCACAAATAATCCATTCATTAATAAATCAAGATACGATTACAACACAAGATACTCTGGAATCATCTTTTACTGACTTAGAACGTGAGCATATAAATGCTTTTTTAAATTGGGATAATGCCAAGAAAAATACGTTTGTTTTTAATGTGATCTCTTGTTGTTATGAGTATTGCATGATGACTATAAAAAAAGATAATAATTCATTCAAAGACATATTTAGAGGAAAAATCTTTTACCTTGATTCAAATATAATATTTAGATTAATAGGCCTTAATAAAAATGAGCGACAACAAGTCATGCTCTCTTTTATAAACAAATGTGAAGAGGCTGGTATTGAATTAAAATATACAAATTTTACTGACGCTGAAATAAAGAATACGATTAAAAACCATGTGGATGCAATTGAAAGATACTTGGACAGAAATCAACCTATAAGCGCCGAAGCATTTCAAGCAATGAATTCTAAATATGCTAACATTGATTTTTATAATCAATATGTGCAATGGACTAAAGAACCACACAATCAAATTGGTGATTATCAATCCTTTAAAATCTATCTTGAGAAAAAAGCGAATGATTTTTAAAAAAGTTTAAATATGAATGCTTTGAAGGCTTTGAGGCAACTGAAGTATCTTTTAACACATTATGTTTGAATTTTAAAGCTTACAAACAAAGGCAAAGAAGAAATAAAGCTATTCACGATAGTTCTATTAAAATTGATATAAATAATTTTTTGTTCTTACGTAAGAAAAATGAATCTATTGGTTCTCGAAATTTTACAGATGTTAGGTATTACATAATTACTGCTGATCACTGTTATTGCGAATGGGCCAAGGAAAAAGTTCCTGCCTCTATCCCAACTATAGTTTTACCGAGTATTTGGTATTCTATATTACTAAAATATAAGGGCAGATCATCAAATGATTATCAAGCTTTCTGTAAATTTCTCAATTTGCGTTTAAGTGGAGCAGAAGAATATGATATACGAAAAAAAGAAATTTTAACGCATGTACTCAGCTTAAATGAGTCTCCTAAAATTAAAGAGGATATTATATTTGATATTAATAATAAGTTGAAAAATGAATATCAGGACATAACTGATATTGAAAGCATAGTAGAAACTTCTCATAAATATATAACTGATAAAGCCATAAGTGAAGCTGTTGATAAAGTAAATACACAGTGGACTGAAACCCATAAGGCTCAAGAACAGCGCTCGCTGGAGAAAGCGGCCTCAGAAAGAGGTGAAGGTTATAGTGAGGGGTTACTAGAAGGTCAAGCGAAAGGAGCCGATGAAGTATTAAATATCCAGGCAAAAGGCTTGGTTAAAAAGAATAAAATTATACTTGGTTTTATCATTATAATAATATTACTCTCTCTATTTTCTGTAGCTGGTATGATTATACTTATTCTTATAGAGCCTTCCCTAGATACGCAACGCAATGAAATAGTAAAATTTCTTTTGAATAATAAAGAAATCTTTACCATTCTAACCGGTGTAATATCGGCGATAGGAATTGTGCTAATGTTTACGAAAAAAACATTTAAAATTCTTTTGACTGATTTTGAAGAAGTTAAGGCAAAACTCATTGATAAATACAATGTAAATGAAATCGTAAAAAAATAAGTAAATGCTTGAATACTGCATCTAAATTGACCTGTAAAGACAAATTAAAGCGCAAACTTTGATACAAAAACAGTTCTCCGTTTTGGAGGGCTGTTTTTGCGTCTATGCTCGGAAACCGTGTATTTATGCGGTTTCCGGGCTTTTTCTGTTTCCCCCGTTGGTGGTGTGGCGGCCCCCAAATTTCTCTTGCGGCATGGCCGCCCGCCGGAAATACACAAAAGGTTCCGAATTTGCCCCCCTCTATATAGATAAGATAAAAATCGGGGAATCGTTAAAAAGTATCCCAGCTCGGATTACTTTTTAACGATTCCTTCTTGTTTCCCGAGGGAGTCCGGCAACTCAATAGTTTTATGCCGCAGGGTTTCATTTTTTTGTCTCCCGAAAAGTTATAGTACAATGAAATTCGGGGAGTATATGTACTATCACTGTTTTGGGAGGTTACGGGTATGAACTATATAAAGGAAATACAACGGTTTGAACAGTATTTGCTTACCGAAGAAAAAAGCGCAGCGACAATTGAAAAGTATCTGCGGGATATTCGCGGCTTCTGTTCCCATCTGGCCGGACGGCGGATCAGCAAGGAGGAAACTATCGCCTACAAGGAATACCTGACGGCGGAATATTCTCCGGCCAGCGTCAATTCCATGCTGATTGCGATCAACCGCTTTCTGCGGTTTCTTGGATTGCAGGACTGCTGCGTCCGACCCCTTAAAATCCAGCGGCAGATATTCAGCCGGGAGGACAAGGAGCTGACAAGGGCAGAATACCAGCGGCTGGTGAGAGCAGCAAAAGGCACCCGGCTGTCGTTGGTGATCCAGACGATTTGCGGCACAGGTATCCGGGTGAGCGAGCTGCAATATATCACGGCCGAAGCGGTGCGGGCGGGCAAGGCGGTGGTGAACTGCAAAAATAAAACGCGGGTGATCTTCATCCCCACGTCGATTCAGAAGATGTTAAAGCCCTATATGAAAAAATCCGGCATTACAGCCGGAAGCGTGTTTGTGACAAGAAGCGGAAAACCGTTAAACCGCCGGAATATCTGGCGGGATATGAAAGCCCTCTGTGAACGGGCGGGCGTATCCCCGAACAAGGTGTTTCCGCACAATCTGCGGCATCTGTTTGCGCGGACGTTTTATGAACTGGAAAAGGATATCGTCCGTCTGGCTGATTTGCTCGGCCATAGCAGCGTCGACACCACACGGATTTATACCATGGAAACTGGCGATGGGCACAGACTCCGTCTGGAACGAGTCGAAAATCTGCTGATGACATAAGACTGATTATGTCATCAATTCCACATAACTATACCACTCTATTTTTCTCTATCATACCACAATCCGACCGATTCCGCAATACATATCGTTAAAAAGTTAAAAAAAGGCACGAAAAAACAGGCCGGGATTATCCATGATTTTCCTCCGGCTGTCTTTTCGCGCCCTTTTTATCCGCCGTAGATATTCCGGCATCTTTTATTGACAGTTGCAAGCATGCTCATGGTTCGGTTTCCGTTGTTGTCAGCGACATAATCAGTCTTATGTCATCAATTCGCAAGAAAATAAAATAGAAGGACGGTGATTGTCGGCCATGGGAGCTCCGGAGCAAGCAACGCCGAAATCTTCGCGGCTGAAAATCGTCATGGTTATCTTGGCTGTCCTGCTGGTAATCAGCGCGGGCGGCCTTGCAGCGCGGTATGTCTACCTCCACTTCTTTGCCCCGGCACAGTCTACTGTAACCGTGCCGGATAATCTGATCGGTGAAGAAAACTCCGAACCGCAGAAAAAGCCGGCGGAAAACAGCAGCCAGTCGGATCCCCCCCCTCTAACGGACGGTGAGTCCGTTTCCAGCCAAACGGATGCGGCCGGCAATTCCAGTAAAAACGGCAACCCGACTGCGGACAAGCCCATCGCCGTTAAGCTGGAATTATACGAGGGCAGACCGGGGGCTGACCAGCGCTTTGAAGTGAAAAATATGTTTCCCGGTGATACCGAGACAAAGTATTTCTGCGTCAAAGCGCACCATGATGCAGACTTGGAGTTGTTTTTCAGGACGAAGATCACCGGACAGACGAAAAATCTCAGCGATGTGCTACATATTAAGGTCACCCATCTGGAAACCGGCAAGGTGCTGTGCGACGCGCCTTTTGCTGAAATCGACGGCAAGGAATTTTCTGAGCTGCTGAAAAAGAATGCAGCGGGCGAAACCACCGCTTATTATCAGATCGACGTGTCGCTGGATACCTCCGTCGGCAACGAGTATCAGGCGGCGGAACTGAAAGCGGATTTTACGTGGTATGTCAAGGATGAGGGCGGGCTGACCCCACCGCCGACCGGCGATACCACAAATCTTATCCTTTGGGTAACACTGGCGGCTTCGTCTCTATTGCTGCTCGTTCTTCTTTGGAAACGCAGGAAGGAGGCGCGGCATGAGTAAGTCTAAAACCACAAAAAGGCTGACGACAAGTGTGGCGACGATTGTCGTTCTCGCCGTCTGTCTCTGCATCACGACCTTTGCGCTGGTCTATTCCACGGTGGCCGTGGACAGCAATCTCTTTCAGACCGGCAAAATCAAGGTCAACCTCAACGACGGCAGGCCGGTAATCGAAGAAGATGAATTCCTGTTTGAGCCGGGCATGACGGTGGAAAAGGACTTCTTCCTCGAAAATCAGGGTACATGGGATGTGTACTATAAGCTGTACCTCGACAATGTGGAGGGCGGTCTGGCCGATGTGCTGGATGTGGCGATCCGGGACGGGGATACCGTCCTGTACAGCGGCAAAGCGGTTGATTTGCAAAAAGAGCAGATCGGCGCGGCAGACGATATTTTGAAACTGAACGAGCGCCGGGAGCTGACCATCACCTTCCACTATCCTGAAGAAGGTGGCAACAGTGGACAGGCCCAGTACCTCTCCTTCGATTTGAAGGCCGACGCGGTGCAGACCAAGAACAATTCCCAGCGGCTGTTTGACTGAGAAAACGAGGAGCGGAACAGATGAAGAAGGCATGGAGCATTATAAAAAACATATTCGTCTGGCTGGTGGTGGCGCTGGCTGTCTGCATGATGATTTTTACCATTGTATCGGTCAACACCTTTGACCGCACCGACCGGAGCCTGTTCGGATTTAAAATCTTCATCGTGCTGTCCGATTCCATGAGCGCCACCGATTTCAGCGCGGGCGATCTGGTGCTGTCCAAGGAGGTCGATCCGGCTACTTTACAGGCCGGGGACATCATCTCCTTTCAGTCTACTGGCCCGGACAATTACGGCGAGGTGGTGACGCACAAAATCCAAGAGCGGACGACGGATGAAAACGGCAATCCCGGCTTTGTCACTTATGGTACGACGACGGGGGAAAACGATGAAAGCATCGTGACCTATGATTTTGTGCTGGGGAAATACCAGACAAAGCTGCCGGGCGTGGGGAAATTCTTTCAGTTTCTCAAAACCACGCCGGGATATATCGTCTGCATCTTCCTGCCCTTCCTGCTGCTGATTCTGGTACAGGGCATCAATAGTATCCGGCTGTTCAAGCGGTATAAGAAGGAGCAGCTTGCCGATATCGAAGCCCAGCGGGAGCAGGAGAAGGCGGAGCTTGCAGCCGCGCGCGAGCGGCTGCAAGCCGAACGACAGGAGTCGCAGAAGATGATGGCGGAGCTGCTGCAGCTCAAAAAGGAGCTGACCGGCAAGGACGGCGGCGATCCGCCGGGCAACCCTACGGTGTAAACACACAAAGTGTGATTACATATTGTCATTGACTCAAAAATTTGAAAAGGAGGAAGAACAACAATGACAAGCAGCAAACACACCAAGCGTGCATTGCTCGCCAGCGTTCTGTCCGTAGTGCTGTGCTGTGCAATGCTCGTCGGCAGCACGTTCGCATGGTTTACGGACTCCGCTTCCACAGCGGTAAACAAGATTCAGTCGGGTAAACTCGACGTGGCTCTTGAAATGAAGGATGCCGATGGCAATTGGGTATCTGCCGAAGGCAAGACTCTCGATTTTGTCAAGGCCACCGGCCACGGAAATGAAGCGATCCTGTGGGAGCCGGGTGCAACCTACAGCCTGCCGGCTGTTCGCATCGTGAACAACGGCAATCTCGCTCTCAAGTACAAGGTGATTTTCACCGCGATCAACGGCGACACCGATTTGGCTGATGTGCTGGAGGTCGGCAAAATAGCTGACAATGCATTTGTCGCTATGAAGGACAAAGACAACAATGTTGTCACCCTGAAGGACGTTTTGACTTCGACCGACGCCGACGGCTTTGCTCACGGCAACCTGAAAGCAAATGGGACTTCCGACGCGATGGCTATCGCTTTGCATATGCAGGAGACGGCCGGGAACGACTATCAGGATAAGTGCATCGAAGGTATCGCTATTACTGTTGTTGCAACTCAGGATACTGTTGAGCATGACAGCATCAGCAACAAGTATGACAAGGATGCTGAATATCCTGCCGGCAAAAAGATTACCGAAGGCACACACATTATCAATGAAACGATTGTTGCGAACGGCAAAAATACCTCAGCGCTTAAAGTTGGCGGCGCAAACACCAACGTGACAATTACCGGCGGACACTACGACGGCGGTAATGGGGGCGACAATACTGCGGTAACTGTTGATAACGGTGCAACCCTTACCATTGAGGGCGGCGAATTTACCGTTGGCGGTGATGCAAAAGGCTTGGGTAACTCGGTTATCTATGCCAAGGGCGGTGCAAATGTCGTTATCGAAGGCGGTGTGTTCCGTACCGATGTTGAATATGATGGAAAACTTTGGACGCTGAATTGCCAAGACAACAGCAACGCGAAAATCACCGTCAAAGGTGGCCGTTTCTACAAGTTCAATCCTTCCAACTCCCAAGTTCAGCCTGCCGGTACAACTGAAATCGTTGTTGCTGACGGCTACTCCGTTGTTCAGGACGGCGATTGGTTTGTTGTTGTTGAGAACTCTAAAGTATTGAATGGGGGTAACCTTACTTTCACCACCGATGTAGTTACAACCGAAAATTTAGTGCCTACTGATGACATAGTGGTTGATTTGAATGAAAAAACCTTGTCACTGGCGAATGATAAGTATTTATTCTTTGACAACCATGATGCTTCAATTAGCAATGGCAAAATTTCTGGCGGCAAGTGGGCTGCATATGCACAGGGAAAGGATTCTACTGTTAATATTGAAAACGTGACGTTTGACGGAGTTTCCAAGATTGCTATTATAGCAGATAGCGGTGCAACTTTGAATGCCAAGAATGTTAATATTACAAATATGGCAGCCGGCGGTAACCCTATTCAGGCTTATGGCGGTAATGTTGTATTGGAAAATGTAACAGCGACACAGATCGGTGAGGCTGCATCGCCTTGGTACAATTCTGTTATTCAGGTTGTTAACAATATTGCTAAGGCCGGAAGCGGTTATAAAATCACATCACAGGCCAATCTTACAGTTGAAAGCGGCGAATACTACGGTAAGAGAGCAATCCAAGTAAATGCACCCGGTGGTAATGCTGTTATTAACGGCGGAGAATTCGAAGGTACTGAATATGTTATTAACGCAGAATTTAATCCGCAGAATTATACAGACGGTAACAACTTCGAGTCTAAAATAGTTATCAATGGGGGTAGCTTTGATGGTAAAATCCGTATTGCGGGTAGTTCAATTCTTGTAATTAATGGCGGTACATTTAAGAATACAGGTCTTGAATTAAATGCTTTTAGTAATTTTGTTGCAGACGGATATAAAGTTGTAACAAATGCCGATGGTTCTTGGACAGTAACCGCTAAGTAATTGTAGCAAAGTAAAATTCCGAGTCTCCTCTCCACCCTACAGGGTGGAGGGGCAATCAAAGGATATAAACTGAGGTTTGTATCTTTTGATTGCCGAAAAGGAAGCAGGTAAGGAGGACAGCCGCCTTGAAACAATGGCTTAAACGCATAACGCATACACTATATATCCCGAAGCACCAAAGGCCAACGGACGGCAATATCTTGCGGCTGCTCATGCCCTCGGTCGTGGGGAGCGTCATTTGTATGGTCTGTCTGGCCGGTTCTACCTGGGCGTGGTTCACCGCCAGTATCTCCACACTGCCGCAGACCATTAAGACGGCCAGCTATGACATAACGGTTTCCATCGCCGATGAGAACAGTGTGCTAGTTTCTCTTGATGAACCGTTACAAGTCGAGCAAACCTACAAGGTCACGCTGACCGCCAGCGGCACCGCTGACAAATTCGGCGGCTATTGTATCGTTGGGTGTGGAGATGTGATGCTGTATACCGCCCAACTGCTCCCCGGTCATACGCTGTCTTTTACTCTCACCCCACCTGAAACGGCTGCCTATACGTTCACCGCTGTGTGGGGCAGTCATTCCGGCGAGACGGATATAAAGAACGGCAGCACCATTGGGCAGAAAACGGGAGTACTTTCCGCTCCGGAAGACCCCGAAACGCAGCAGTCTGCGGCAGACGAAAGCGTCTATATGGTGCGATCCGGCGATTCGCTGTGGAAAATCGCCCAGCAGCATGGCATAGACGTGGAGAAAATCGCTGCATACAACGATATTGACAAAAACGCTGTATTGCAGATCGGACAGGAAATCAAAATTCCACCGGCGGATTATGAAATCACGGAGGAGTCTGTCTCTTCCTCATCCCGGCAGACGGAATCGCAGCAGAAAGCTGACGAACCGGCCCCGGCGGGACCGGAGAGTGCGGCATCAGAGCCATCAACCAGCGACATCCCTATGCAAAAAAGTGAAAACAGTATACCAAGCGAATAGGCACCTTTGTTCAGTGGTTAAATTTTGAAAGGCGTTGAGAACGCCGTAAATATAGTAAAAAGCAAAACATGGCAAGCGAACTTTGCCGAGCGGGCCGATCTGCCTTGTGGCAGATCGGCCGCTTTTTTGCGTATAGGGGCTGCAAATGAGCGAATAGATACCGCGGTTTTCGAATCCAACGCTGCCTAAAAAATAAAATAGAAAATTTTCTGTGTGTCTATAACCAGTAAGTTTATTCAAGTATACGGACGAAATAGGGGGAGGAGTTTGCACGCGGGGATGAGGCGGCGAAAGCAAAAAAGAGAAAACGTATCCGAAAATCTCACAGGAACCGGGTATGACGAATAGAATGAAGTGGGTGTTCATTTAGAAAGGAGAAATTGTCATGCGTTATGCAGAGCATAATCAAAATCCCGTCGATTTCGGGCCGGAGCCATTTGTCGTCAATATAGCCCGTGCGACACAGCAAAATCCGTTTTACCGCAGGACATTGTGGACGGGCTGCCATTTGCAGCTCACCTTGATGTGTATTCCGCCTTGCGGGGAAATTGGGCTAGAGGTACATCCGGATAACGACCAGTTCCTCCGCCTGGAAGAGGGACAGGGGATCGTCATGATGGGAGCGTGCAGAGAGCGGCTGAATTTTCAGCGGCCGATCTGCCAGGATGACGCCATTTTTGTCCCGGCGGGAACGTGGCACAATGTCGTCAACACGGGGAGAACGCCCCTCAAGCTCTATGCTATCTATGCGCCGCCGCATCACCCGCATGGGACGGTTCACCGCACCAAAGCGGAAAGCGACGCCAAAGGAGATTAGAGGGCTGATAAAGCCGGGAGGGCCTGCCGTCTGCAGAACGCAGCCAGCAGGCCCTCCCGGCTTTGCTAGGGGTATAAGGTTAACAAAACGGCGGTTTACAGCCTGGGTACGCGAAGCGCCTATTGCTGAGGGGAATCCGCTCCGTGCTTTGGAAAGAGCATGGGTTTTAGAACCATTAAGCCGATGAGCATGACGGCGGGGAAGACGACTGCCGCCAACAGGCCTAGATTCAGACTGCTTTGGTCAGCGATAATGCCGGTGAGCTGCGGCCCGATGGAGCAGCCCAAATCGCCGCCGAGGGCCATGAGAGCAAACATGGCGGTACCGCCCGACGGATAGCCCGCGGCGGTCAGGCTCAGCATGCCCGGCCACATCAGGCTCACAGACAGGCCGCACAGGGAGCAGCCGATCAGGGCGATGGCCGGAACCGGCACCAAAGCCGTTATCGCAAACGACAGGATACATAGGACCGAACTGAAAACCAACGTTTTATGCATGTTGATTTTCTGCCCCTTGACACCGTACAGCGTACGCGCGATGCCCATCATGACGGCGAACAGGCAGGGCCCCAGCAGATCGCCCAGGGTTTTAGAAATGCCCAGCCCCTTTTCCGCGAACAGGGAGGCCCATTGGGCCATGGCCTGCTCGGCGGCGCCGGAACAGATCATGAGCAGGATGGCAATCAAAAAGATCCGGGAGGTCAGCAGCGTTTTCAGCGGCGTCCGCTTGCTTTCCTCCTCCTGCGGCATCAGGGGGACATGTATAAACTTGATGAGCGTGATAATTGGCAGAACCGCCCAGGCCAGCGGGAGAACAAACCACAAGTCCTGACCGATTAGCACCAAGGCGATGGTGGATAAGGCGACGACGAGCACCTGGCCCCAACTGTAAAACGAATGCAGCAAGCTCATGGAGGAGGCCTTTGCCTCGCCCGGCAGGCTTTCGACAATCGGACTGACCAGCACTTCAATCAAGCCGCCGCCGATGGCGTATAGGATACTGGCGATGATGAGCCCGCTATACGGCTGCGGCATGATGCGGGGCAAAAACGCGCACGCCAGCATACCGACAGCGGCGAATGCATGCGCGATGATGGCCGAAGCGCGATACCCGATTCTATCGACGATCTTGACCGCCGCCGCGTCCACGATAAGCTGGGTGACGAACACAATCAGCACCAGACTGCCCAGCATGGTGAAGGAAAGCCCGAATTTTTCTCTAAATACGATAAACAGCAGGGGAGGGAGATTGACGATCAGCGCCTGCGTTATGTAGCCGAGATAGCAGGCGTGCAATGTACTTTTGTAGTTTGTCTTTTCCACGTGAAAACTCCTTATATGCTCGTAGTAGCCCGCCGCGATCCTTTGCCAAAAGGCCGGGGCGCCATCGTCAACACCGTTCCCCGTTTTTATCCGTATGTCCGGACTTTCCTCTCAGGCGACCGGTTGGCGTACACATAAGAGGCGATGAATTCTTCTGTCGATCCAGTATATCGAAAAAGCAGAAGAAACGCAATACGATGGAACATATTCGGTGCTCCCTTATGAAAAATAACCGGCCCCCTGATAGATTCAGGGGACCGGCTTTTTGGGGGGCGGTAAGTCAGCTTGTGGTTCTGCTGATACAGGATTCCAGCACGCTCTTCATGGAGGCCACGGCTTCGGCGGGCTTTTTCTTGTCCACGACGATGGTATTCCAGAATTTATCCCGGTACCCGCCGTCCCACCAGCCGGAGAGAGACTCCATATAGGACATCAGGGGAACCGCCTTTTTCCGGTAGTCCTGATACAGCGCCAGATCCTCGTCGGAAATGCTCATGCGGCGGTACATCAGGTCAAAATCCAGGGTGCTGTTGAAGAACCGGTTGTTGTCGAACTTGGCCATCTCATAGGCGAATGCGACGGCGCCCAGCGGGTTCTTGGCGTTGCGGGGGACGATCATGCCGCCGGCGGATTTGGGAGCGTAATATTTGCCGTCGTTGGCCATGGGCAGCGGCACGATGCCGATTTCGTCCTCCATGTTGTTGTAGTAGTCGTAGTTGCCCACGGCGTTGGCCGGCTGCTCCAGATGCATGGCCACCCGCCGGCGGCCGAAGCCGATATAGCTGTCCCCGGTGTAGAAGGCGTTGGCCGCCACCAGATCGTGCAGCAGCTGCAGGCCGCCCATCTCCGGCTTCTGATCCACCGAAGCGTACAGCTTGCCGTTCTTCTCGCTGAGTCCCTTGCCGCCGTTGGCGAACATGAACAGGGCGTAGTTCCAGGTCCCCACGCCGTAGGTCTGCACCGTTTTGCCGTCGGCCCGGTAGATGGTCATTTTCTTGGCGGCATCCAGGAAGGTTTTGAAGTTCCAGTTGCCTTCCTTATACAGTTCGGTGGGGGTTTTCTGCTTCTGCTCTTTAAAGAGGGTTTTGTTGTAGACGCACATGTAAACCCTGAGGCCCCAGGTGGCCGGAATGCCGTAGGTTTTGTTGTTGAAATAGTAGTCGCTCAAATCCACTTCCTTCCAGAAGGGATCCGATTTGGCCAGATAGGGATCCAGCGGCTGGGCGATGTTGGAGCAGACATAGCGCAGGAACGTCACCTCGTCGACGCTGAAAACGTCGGGCGGGTTCCCGGCGGCCACCATCTGGGCGAACTGGTTCTGTCCGGCGACGCCGTCCTTGATGGAGATGAATTTCAGCTTCAGGCCGTACTTTTCCTGCACGATCTGGCGGAACACCTTGGTGTTTTCGTTGTCCGTCACCTCGTCATCCACGATGGTGATGGTGGTACCCTTGACGCTCGCCAGCATTTTTTCCTGAGGGGTGGACAAATCGACGTTGCTGGGCACGGTTTCCTTGGAGCCGGTCCACTTGGTGACCGAGCCGGTTTTTCCGGAGGTTTTGTTCTGGTTGCCGGTGGTTTTGATTGGCTTGAGCACCCCGTTGTTGGTGGTGGAATCCGTCCCGCTCTCCTGGGGGGAGCCGGAAACGTCCTCCGGTTCCGACGCTTCGCCGGACGACAGGCTTTCGGCAGAAGCGGACGGATCGCCGGAGGCGGGGGCGGAATCCGGCGGCGTGGTTTTTCCGCAAGCGGCCAGGCTGAAGATCAAGAGCCCGGCAAGTATGGCGCAACTCCATTTTTTCATGATGATCATCCATTCCGCCGCGCACAGGCGGCACAATATCGAAAGCAGTCCCGTATATGGTTGGTTTTCATGCCGGTTGTCCGGCCATTACAGGTCGAAAACGTGCAGGATATGGAAGCCGGTGGGCGTCGGCGTCCCTTCCGCCTGTTTGACGGTGGGGTCCGCCGGGTCGTTGACGATATCCAGTCGGTTGCTAAGGCGGGCGTGCTGGCCCGCCGTGTTTTTCAGGTAGAACGCCAGCTTGTACCGGCCGGGTTGATCAGGCAGGCGGACGGCGGCTTTCAGCGTATGGGTTAGGTTCCGGCTGTCGGCGTACTGCTCGGGGTTCCGGTTATACCAGGTTTCCGGCGAACCGCTGTCGACGGTGGAAACCAGCCGGTTGTCCTCGTCCAGAATAGCGAAGCCGCTTTGCAGGTTGAAGGCGGCGGCAAAGCCGTAGTTGATGAGGGACATTTCCACCTCCGCCGTGGAAGCGGGCTTCCCTTCACCCGTTACCCGCAGGTTCTGCGCCGTCAGCTTGTATCCCAAATGATCGCGGATGAACTCGAACAGATGACGGGGGACGGTTTCTCCCTTCCGGTTCAGGAACCAGGCGGGATCGTACTGGATGCCGTTGTCCCGCAGCCAGTCTTCCGTCACCGGCACGGACTTCCATTGGCCGATGTTGGTTTCGTCCCCCGCGCCGGCGTCCACATACGAGTGGATGGCGCTCAGTGTGGTAAACCGGTGCTCGGACAGCTGTATCAGCACCTGCTGATTGTCCAGCCGGACGTGATTGCTGTCGAACCAATACTGCATGAACAGCTCCCCCTCCTGGGGGGTGTAGGCGGCTTCCTGCACCAGCTGATCCCATTGCGCGGTTCCCTCGTCCAGGCCGCCGGTGCCGTAGCTGACCAGATCGGGCAGCTTGCCGAACACCGAATCGTTTTCAATGCCGATCCGCTCGTAATAGGGCGTTCCCTCCAACAGGTTTTTATACCGGGGCAGGCGCATGAGCGCGTACAGGTGATTGGGCATGACCAGCTTTTCCATGACGGTTTGGGCAATCAGACGGCGATCCAGCGGATACTTTTCGCCATACCATTCGCCCCATACCCCCACGAAGCAGACCGGGAAAAACTGCACCGCGTGGCTCCATTTCCGGAGAACCGGCTCCAGCTGCCCGATATGCCGCAGGATGACGTCCTGCGGCGCGTCGTTGACCGGGTCGTCGCGGGTCTTGGGGTAGAGGAAGCGGGGCTGCATCCGCAGCCCTAGATCCAGATGGGCCTGAAAGACGGCGTCCAGCGCCTCCAGCCCCTTTTCGCTGATGTCCCGATCGTTGAAGCCGCTGAGATAGATGTAGGTCTGACAGACCCGCGGCATCCCTTCCGGCAGTTCCTGCGCCAGCAGCCGCTCGGTCATGACTTTCCCGGGATCCTTGATAAGGCTCATCTCGTACAGGTCACACCACGAGTCGATCCGATAGCCCCTGTCCGGATTCATCCAGAGCTGTGCATCGTCCTCGCTGGTCAGCGGCTCCAGGGTCGTTTCCACCGCCAGCGGCCGTGCCCCGTTCCCCGGCCCGGCAGAGCCCGCCGGCGCGCCGGGGGAGCAGGCGCACAGGCCCAGCGCCAGGCTGGCGGCCAGCAAAAGCCCGACGGCCCGCTGTTTCATACCGTTCCTTCTTTCCCGCATACGTTACGACACGTCAAATTCATGCAGAATATGGTAGCCGCCCGCCATGGGGGTGCGGTTGCTAAGGCGGGCGTACTGATCCGCCGTGTTTTTCAGGTAAAACGCCAGCTTATACCGGCCCGGCTTGGCGGGAAGCTTGAGGGTGGCCTTGAGGGTATGGGTCAGGTTCCGGCTGTCGGTATATTGCGCGGGGTTTCGGTTGTACCAGGTTTCGGGAACGCCGCTTTTGACGGTGGACACCACCTGGTTGCCGCTGTCCAAAAGGACAAAGCCGCTTTCGAGGTTGAAGGCCGCGGCAAAGCCGTAGTTGATCAGCGGCATTTCCACGTTCAGGGCCGAGGAGGGCTTGCCGCTGCCCGACACCTTAACGCGCTGGGCGACCAGCTTATAGCCCAGATGATCCCGGACAAATTCAAACATATTGCGGCGGATGGTTTTCCCCGCCTTGTCGCGGAACCAGGCGGGATCGTACTGGATCCCCCGGCCCTTGAGCCAGCTTTCGGTGATGGGTTCCTTCTTCCATTTGCCGATGTTGGTGTCGTCCCCGGCGCCTGCGTCCACGTAGGAGTGAATGAGGCTCAGGGTGGTGAATCGATGCTCCGACAGCTGCTCAAGGATTTTCAGGTTGTCCAGCTCCACGTCGTTTTCCTTGAACCAGTATTGCAGGTACAGCTCGCCCTCCTGTGGGGTGTAGGCGGCTTCCCGCAGCAGCTGCATCCATTGATCCGAGCCGCCGTCCAGCCCACCGGTGCCGTATCCCATATCCACGATCTTCCCGAAAATGGAGTCGTTCTCGATGCCGATCCGATCGTAGTAGGGGGTTCCCTTGAGCAGGTTCTTGTAGGCCGGCAGGCGGATCAGGGCGTAGAGATTGTTGGGCACTACCAGCTGCTCCATGACGGTTTTGGCTATCAGCGCGCGGTCGATGGGGTAATACTCCCCGTGCCATTCGCCCCAGGCACCGATGAAGCAGATGGGGAAGAACTGAATGGCGCGGCTCCACGTCTTGATCACCGGCGCCAGCTGTTTGATGTGCTGGAGCATGATGTTCTGGGGCGCGTCGTTCAGGGCGTCGTTGATATCCTTGGCGTAGCAGAAGCGGGGCTGGATTTTGATTCCCAGCTCCAGATGAGCCTCGAACACCTGCCCGAGGGCCTGCAGGCCCTTGTCCGTGATGGCCCGGCTGTTGAAGCCGCTGAGATAGATGTACGTCTGAGAGATCATGGGCATCCCTTCGGGCGGCACCTGCTCCTGGAGCCGGGCTTTCATGACGGCCTTGGGATCCTTGACCAGGGTCATCTCATACAAATCGCACCAGGAATCGATGCGGTAGCCTCTGTCGGGATTTTTCCACAGCAGCGCGTCTTCCTCGCTGTTCAGGGGCTCCAGGGCTTTGTCCACCGCCACCGTGCCGCCGGCGGTTGGCGCGGCGGTGGGGGGGCGGCGGGTGCCGCCGGCGGTCGTCGCCGCCGTCTGGCGGGAGGGCCTGAGCGCGGTGGACGTGCCGGCCGGCTCTGTCAAGCTGTTGTCCGTCATGGTGGGGTTCACCTCCGTTGTCGAAGTGGTGTAGGCTTCCGAGGGGGAGAGGGAGGCTTCGCCGTCCGATGAGGCTGGGGGCACCTGCGCCGGACCACAGGCGCCGAGCCCCAGCAGCATCATCAGACTTAAAATCCCTCCTGTAATCCGGCGTTTCATCGTCATGCCCCTTTCGGCTGCCCAGGCGGTTTTCCGCCTAGGCAACATCAAATTCATGCAGGATATGGTACCCGTTCACCACGGCGGCGTCGATGCTGACGCGGGCGTACCGGTTCAGGCTGTTTTTCAGGTAGAAGGCCAGCTTATAGCGCCCGGCCCGGCCCGGCAGCTTCATTTTCGCGCTCAGGGTGTGGGTCAGCTGCTTGGTATCGCTGTAGTTGTCCGGATTGCGGTTATACCAGGCGGCGGGATTGCCGCATTTGACGGTGGACACCACCTTGTTTTGGCTGTCCAGGATGGCAAAGCCGCTTTCCAGATTGAAGGCCGCCGCAAAGCCGCGGTTCTGCAGGGACATGGCGACCTGAATGGGGGCGGAGGGCTTGCTGTCCCCGGTGATCTTCAGGGACTGGCCCACGATCCGGTAGCCCAGATGATCCCGCACGAATTCGAACAGGTTGCGGGACACGGCTTTCCCGTTTTTATCCTTGAACCAGTTGGCGTCATACAGGACGCCGTTCTTTTTGAGCCAGTCCTCGGTCATGGCGATTTTTTTCCATTTGCCGATTTCCGAGGTCTCCTTCCGGCCCCAGTCCAGATAGCTGTGCATAATGCTCAGGGTGGAGAAGCGATGCTCGGAAAATTGCAGCACGCAGCGCTTGCCGTCCACCCAGGCGTCGTTCTCTGGGAACCAGGAGTTCCAGTAGATTTCGCCGTCCTGGGGGGTGTAGGCCGCTTCTTTAATGAGCTGCAGCCACTGGTCGGTGCCGTCCTCCAGGCCGCCGGTGCCGCCGTCCGCGTTGCCGTAGCCGTAGGGGACCTTTCCGAAAACCGCGTCGTTCTCGATGCCCAGGCGATTGTACCACGTTTCGCCTTTCATCAGGTTTTTGTATTCCGGCAGGCGGATGAGGCCGTACAGGCCGTTGGGGATGACCAGCTTTTCCATAACCGCCTTGCAGATGACCTTTTTGTCAATGGGGTATTTCAGTCCGTCGCTGTGCCATTCGCCCCAGGCGCCGATGAAGCAGATGGGGAAGGCCTGGATGGTATCCTTCATCTCCTTGATGACCGGTGCGAGCTGATCGATGTGCCGCAGCATGGTCTCCTGCGACGCTTCATGATCCGGGTCGGGCATGCTGGTCATATAGCAGAACCGGGGCTGGCTCTTGATGCCCATTTCGGCCTGCACCCGCAGAAAGGTTTTGATGCCTTCCAGCCCCCTGGCGGAGATGTCGCCGTTGTTATAGGCGTAGAGATAGAAATAGTTCTGCATGACCATGGTGTCGTCGCCGGGGTAATTTTTGTTCTGGCCGATGGTTTTCATCACCAGCTCCTTGCAATAGGCGGCCATATCCTTCTGCTCGGCGATGGTATGGACGCCCACGCCGCTGATGTTGCTGCGGAAGCCCCGATCCGGGTTCCCCCAGAACTGGGCGTCGTCCGAGGCGGTCAGGGGCTTGAGGGCTTTCTCCACCGCCACGGGGATTTTCTTCCCCGTGCCGGCGGTGGTGGCCGTGGTGACGCTTCCGCTGCCGGCGGTGGTCTTGGGCCGGGTGGTTTTGCCCGGGGCGGCGGAGCCCGGCGTGGAGCTGTCGGGGAGTGTGGAACTTGCCGGATCGGTAAAGCCGGCGGTCCCGTCCGTGCTGCCATCGGCCGGAGCGCCCGAGCTGGCGCTGCTGCCGGCCGGCGTGCCGGAGGAGGCCGGCGGGGGCTCCTGGCGGCAGCCAGCCGCCAGGAGCAGCACCGCGCACAGAGCTCCGGCAATCAACCGTTTTTTCATCGGTATCCCATTCCTTCCTGTCCGTATGGTTCCGTGTCGTGAAAGAATGTGCTGGTGTTACCGGGTCTCCCGTGGGGTCAGCGGCGCTTTTTGCGCGAGACGCAGATGACCGCGCCGGACAGACCGGCCAATGTCAGCACGGCCAGCGCGCCGACCGGTTCGCCGGTGGAGGGGTTGCTGCCGCCGTTGCCATTGTTCCCGCCGCTGCCGCCGCTGGAGGTGCCGGCGTCGGGCGTGCTGGAGGTGCCAGGCTCACCGGAGGGGGTGCTAACCGTGGGCTCGCTGGAGGTGCCGGGCTCCCCGCCGCCTTCCAGCTCGGCTTTCGTCATTTCCGCGCCGGTAAACAGGTTCTGAATTTTGCCGCTGCCGTTCATGACCACGCCGTCCTTGCTCATGACGTCGTTGGTGGCCTGCATCAGCGAGCTGAGGGTGAAGCCGCCCATCTCCCCGCCGAAGGAGGTGATGTAGATGACGAGGTTGCACACCACGTCGCCCGGCACCACGCCGCCGTTGCCGGTCATAATCGACCACGGGATGCGCACCCAGCCCTCAAACCCACTGGGCATGGGCACGGAGGAGTTGCCGCATCTGGTGGTTTCCCAGGTCTTGGAGCCCTTGGCCAGCAGGAAGGCGTCGCCCTTGCCGACCTCCGGCCAGGACTTGGTATCCGTGGATTCGCCGTTGATGCACAGGCTCAGCTTGATGTCGGTGGTTTCCATGCCGTTGAGGCCCTTGGGCATCTTGACATAGAACATAAACCCGCCTTTGTCCCGGACGGTGAACATTTCGAAGCTGTAGATGGTCAGCTCCAGCTTGGGGCCCTTGCCGTATACGTTGTTGGTGATCTCCGTCTTGTTATTAATATACAGGCCGTTGTATTTGATGCCCAAAGGATTGGGGTTCGTTACCGCCCGTATGTCGAAGGTATCCCGCGGAAACTTAGGGGCGGGGAATACGGTGTACAGGCCCTTGGTTTCCCCTTCGGGGATCTGCTCGTCCACCGTGTAATCCGCCATAAAGGGGATTTCTTTCATATAGGATACGCCGTCGATGGTTTCCTTGGGATCGGGCGTATCGATCGGTTCGCCGTAGAAGAAAAACCGGGTGGTGGTTTCCTCTTCCATCATGACGCGCGTGGGGTAGTATTCCGCTTTGGTGGGATCGTTGAGGACGGGCATGGGCGCGGAGAAGTACAGGGGGCCGGCCTCGCCGCCGTATTCGCCCGGGATGATGGAGATGTCCTTGAGGTTCACTTCATTCCAGTCGATGTCCTTCTTCCAGTTTTCTTTGGACAGGAAGATATAGCCCTCGAAGCCTTCCTCGCCAAAGTTGAAATACTCGCCGGTGCCCTTGATGGTGCTCCATTCCTTGGCGCCCTTTTTCAGCACATAGATGTCTTTGTTAGCAGGGGGGCCGATGCTCCAATCCTCCTGCGGATTCCAGATCGGGAACTGCGCGCGGAGCTTAGAGGCAGGGGTCTTGACATACCAGAGAAGACCGGCCGCCCCCTTGAGGGAAACCGCGCCCTCGTCGACGCTGTCATCGGTGAAGAACTTCATCCAGATGCTGTTGGATTCCGAAAAGGGCTCGGTGACCGTGCTGTCCACCTTGAACATCAGGGGAGAGAACAGCGAGGATTTCGAGGGTTCCACCGACACGGTGTTCTTTCCCTGATAGCTGCCGCCGTACAGCTGGAACACAGGTTCGGTGCCTTCACCGTAGGGGAAATAATCCCCTCGTTCGCCGCCAGCCTCGATTTCAAACAGGGTGGACGTTTCGCCCTCCTTCAGGCTCTGGGCTATGGTGTTCAGCTCGGTGATCAGGGGCGTACGGCGCAGAACCGTCACGTCCTTGATGTTCGTTTCGTCCGCCGCGGACACCGCCGCGCCGCCTATCATGGTGGTAGCCAGAAGGGCCATTGCCGCTATGGTGCTGAGAACTTTTCGCATGGTTTTTCCTCCTTTTAAGGTTGAATGAACGTGTTGTCGAAGCCGGGAACGCCGTGCTGTGCCTTTTGGATACGCATCCCTCCTTACTATCGGCTTGATTTATATGGATGTCGTCCTAAAACCCTGCCGGGGTCTCGATGCGGACGGCTTCGCCTGCCGGAATGACGCGGCCCTGCCAGCTTTGTTCCGCGCCGCCGTGGTTGGCGGCCAGCACCACGCCGTTTTCGTAGGTCACGAGGCTGAGATCCCCCTCCCGGGAGTGGGCGCGGATGCGCTGACCTTCCAGGCCCTGATGCAGCCGGGTATAGGCGGCAGAAGCGGCGGCAATGCTGTCAATCCAGTTTTCCGCGCAGGTGTTAAAGAGGAATTTCAGCGGGGTTTTGCTCAAAATGGCGGGATCGCAGCCGGTCAGCCAATAGGCCGGCTGGATGCCGGTTTCCAGCAGCGTCAGCAGGTAATCCGCCGGGTCTCCCGCCAGGTTGACCGGCTGCGAGGCCAGGGACGTATAGCCGTGGTACACCATGGAATAGAAGGGGACGGTTTCGCTGAACAAATCCTGTCCGCTGCTCTCGCTGGGAACCTCCAGCAGCAGCGAGGCCAGGCCGGCCATGTAGCCGTTGGCCCCGTCGGCGGCCAGCCGGATGCCGGCGGCGCGCATTTGCTCGAAGCAGGCGCGGTAAACGGCCAGAAGCTGCCCCCGATCCATACCGCGGTGCGCGTCGAAGTCGCTGTACAGCTCGCCGCCCATGTTTTGGAGCAGCACGCCGGAGACGCCCGACGCGTCCAGGCTGTCCAGCAGCCGGCGATTGTTCTTCCGCAGGGAATCCGCCGATACATACCGCCAGGAGGCGCCCTTTTCGTCCCAGTCCCAGGTGCTGGACAGGGGCAGCCGGCGCACCACGTTTACTTTATTGAGGCTTTTGGCGTATTGGTTGCTGGAGAACAGCCGCATTCCCCCGCCGTAGTCCCGGACCAGATCGCAGACCATAAACACGCGGGAGGTTTTCGCCTGTTCCTGCAGTCTGGACGCTGCGGCTTTGCCGCCCAGGCTTTTGTCAAAAGCGGCTTTAAAGGGATAGCGGTTTTCATAGCCGCCTTTTTCAAAGCCGTATAACAGGATGTTGGCGCCGTTCACGCCTTTGTCCTGAAGAGCCTTCATCGTCTGCTCCACCTCGGCAAAGGTGGTGGCGGCAACGCTTTTTTGATAGGGAATACCTAAGAAGCTGGCCGGCCGGGAGGTTTTGCCGAAGAATTGCAGGCTGACGCTCCGGCCGCTTTCCGCCGCCGGGCGCAGGTCGGTTTCCTCCTCCAGGTAGCGCTGATAGCGGCGCGCCATGCCGCTGTAATCGGCGTCGGTTTTTTCCAGGAAATAGTACCGGACCTCCGGGGACTCCGCTGTCGGCTTGTCGTGCAGCATCAGGACGGTGCGCTGGTTGGATTCCTTATCCCGGATGCCGGTCAAGTCCTGCTGATGATAAATAAAGGCGCTGTTCACCGCCGTATAGGGAGACAGGCCGCCGTCGGACTCGGCCCGGATGGAAGCGGCGGCGGCGCCGGCATGGATGACGGCCAGGAAGGCGTGCCCCGCCTTTTGCATACCGAACACCGGCAGGCGGACGCTTTGGGTGTTGTCCACGCTTTTGAGCAGCAGGTTGACGGAGGGATCGCTGCCGTATACCGGCTGGTTGTAGGGGGAAGCGCCCCGCCCGCTGTCCGAGAACCGAATCAGCGCGCCGCTGCCGTCGGGCACCAGCGCGTACCCGTCCTCTCCGCTTTCCCCGGCGCCGAAGTAGGGGAGGAGGCTGACGGAGGTCAGGCGGGAGGTGCCGTATTCCTCGATTTCCGGATACACGATGGACGCCTGGACATAATCGTCCGCGAGGGTGATTTCCACCGGGATGCGGAAGGAGGTGACGGCCTCGGCGAAATCGTAGACGATGCGCACGCCGTTGGCAATCTGCCGGACTTCGAAAGTGTCCGCCTGTACGCAGCCCTCCTGGCTGTTCACCGTCATTTCATTCAGGGCGGCGTCCACAAAGGTGATGATGAGCTGCGACTGCAGCTGCCGCAGCATCTCCTGGGAGAGCTCCAGCCCTTCCAACTCCGGGGGATTGGCGTACCAGACCGTGTTCTCCCGCGAGTCCCACACCGCCAGGTTGGCGGTGCGCAGGTCGACGCCCAGCCGAAGAAAGCCGGAAGCCGCCACCTGGGTGAAGTCCTCCGAAAGCGGGACGACGGGGGAGCCGGGCGGCGTTCCGCCGTCTGCGGGCGCAGGATCGGCCGATCCGGACACGCCCGCGCCGAGCAGAACGGCGACGGCCGCCAGAAAGGCGCCGATTTTTTTCATGAGACATCCCATTCCTTTCGGCTGCGTTATCGGTAGGTCAGTTCCTGCGCGATGCTGGTCGCGAAGCCGAGAATCTGCTGGGCGATGCTGAAAAACAGCAGCAGCAGAAAGCAGACGGCCAGGATGGCCAGCAGGGTGATGATTATGGAGACGATGGTTTTCTTAACGGTGTATTGGTGGACAATCATCATCCCCAGGAACACCAGCAGCAGGCTCCAGCCCGCGCCGACGACCTGGAAGGTTTGATAAATCATGGCTTCATCCAGAGACAGGACGTTGGACAGGAGAATGCCCAGGAAGCCCAGGAGGATCCAGGGGGTCAGGGAATAGGCGGCGGCTATCCAGATGTCCCGCATCGTCCCCTCGCCGTCAATGAGCGTGCAGGTGGCCCAGTTGCATATCGTCCACAGCAGCAGAGCGCCCGCCGACTGCAGCAGGGCAGGGAGGAGCCGGACCAGGGAATCGGGCTGGGGATGGAAGAGATAGCCGGTGCACAGGGCCTGCGTCAGGGCTTCCAGGAAAAACAGCAGAACCAGCAGATTGGCCAGGCCCATGGACGCTTTTTTCTCGTATTTCAAATCCTGGAAAACCGCCAGGGGATGAATGAGCAGGCGAAAGGGATAAAGCAGCTTTTCCTTGTCCGGTTTTGCCGGCGGAGTGTCCCGCAGGCGGCGCTGCCGCAGATGGATATAGCAGCCAAGCAGCATTTTCTTCACATTTGTCATAGTCGGATTCGCCTTTCCGCCTTATCGGCGACGGATTCGTTTGCCGGATTTCCCGGACAGCATCCACCGATGCGCTTTTTTTATCAGAAAGATAAACAGGGTCAGGCCGGCCGCCGCGCCCAGAAGCAGCCACACGAAATGGCGGCGGACAAATTCCTTGCGGTAATCCTTCAACGCCATGGAATAGAAATACGGGTCGTCCCCTTTTTTCAGCATCTCCATGGCGGCGGCGCTGTCGCCCTGCTGGAAATACGCGCGGCCGATGCTTTTGTAGGCGATGGACAGATGGCTGTTTTCCCGCAGGATTTCCTGCCACCGCTCCACGGATTCGATATACTTGCCGGCGCTGTAAAACGTCAGGGCGTCGAGAACCCGGCGCATGTAGGCGGTGGGCTCGAACACGGTCAGGCTGGCCTTTTCGCTGTCCAGGGCCAGGAAGCTGTCTCCCTGCCGTTCCACGGCCGCCAGGGCCTTGAAGGTGCCCCGGCGCTGCCCGGAGCCGCCCCAAATGGCCACCAGATTGCAATCGGCGTCGTACAGGAACAGGCGGCCGCGGGTGGCGTCCGCCCCGCACAGCAGGCCCGATTCGGTGACGCAGACGTCCACGAAGGCGCTGGCGACCTCCTCGCCGTTATCGTAGGAGACTTCCAAATCCCCAAACACGCCGTGGCCGAACTTCTTCTCCGCGGGCTGGAGGATATTGACGCCCAGCATGTTCAGGTGCTTGAGGGCTTTGCCCGCGCCCGCGCCGGCGGAGGAGGTATACAGAAAGTTGTCGCGGTCGATATACAGGTTGCTGTAGGGGGAGGGCAGGCTTTTTTCCATGGATTCCACCTGCTCTGTGCTGAACCACTTTTTCCACATCTGCAGGAACAGGACGTCGGCGGTCACCTTCACCTCGTTGGGAGCGAAAAAACCGAGAAAGCGATCCTGCGCGTCGTATTGGACGATTCCCTGATAGATTGAGGGATCGACCACGAAGACGTTGCCGTCCGTATCCACCGCCACCTTTTCCGGCGTGTACTGGATATGGGTGTTGATGGCGGTGACGCCCTCGTTGGTCATGATGCGCACGGCTTCCCGCTTTTCATTGACGGCCACGATCCGGGCGTTGCCCGTGTCACAGATGTACAGCAGCCCGTCGGCCGCCTTGAACACCCCTTTGGGCTGGCTGAGCGGCTCTTCCCGGCCATCGATAAGTATCGCCGTGAGGACGTCGGCGGACTGAAAATCCGCGCGGATACGGACGATCCGGTTGTTTCCCGTGTCCGCCAGATAGATGGCGCCCGTCCCGTCGACGTGCAGATCCTGCGGCTCCCGCAGGCGGCCGACGCCCAGCTCGAGTCCGTCGTAAACCGCGCGCACCTGGTAGGGCGCTGGCGCCGGTATCGATGTTTTATCGGACCCGTACAGATAAGCCTCGCTCTGCGGCAGGGCCGCGCCGGGAAGCGTCAGCGCCAGAGACAGAGCCAAAGCGGCCGCTGCCCTTCTGTAGCTCCTCAAGGTTCCAGCCTCCATTCGGAAAAGGTTTGTGGCTTCGTCAGGATTTGATGCCCGAATAGGCCATGGTTTCCACCACGGAATTTTCGCAGAAAAGGAAAATGACGATGGGCGGCAGCATCAGCAGCACCGACACGGCGGCTGTGACGCCCGTGCGGATGATGCCGCCGGTGTTGATCTGCTGCATCATGGTGGGCAGCATTTTCATGGATTCGCTGTAGGTAAACTGCGCGCCCGTCACGTTCCAGCTGCTGATGAAGGTGAGAATCATCAGCGTCATCCAGGCGGGGCGCATCATCGGCAGGACGATTTTGAAGAAGGAGTATTTTTCTCCCGCGCCGTCGATTCGCGCCGCTTCCAGCACGTCGTCCGGAATGGCGGAGATGAACTGGCCCATCAGGAACACGCCGAAGGAGGTGCTCATCAGCGGCAGGATCAGCGCCCAGAAGGTGTCCAGCATGCCGGTTTTCGCCATCAGCATGTATTGGGGCAGCGCCGTCACCTCGGGGCGGAACAGGATGGCGAACACGATGACGCGGTTGATGATGGTTTTGCCGGGGAACCGGAGCTTGGCCATGGCGTAGCCGGCCATGGAGGCCAGCAGGATGTATCCCCCGGTGGACGCGGCCGTGACAAACACGCTGTTGAATACATACCTCTCCACCGGTATCAGCGACTGGGACTGCACCCGGAGGATTTCGGCGAAGTTCTGCAGCGTCGGGTGATAGACGACGAAGCGGGGAGGAAACAGAAACAGCTCACTTATCGGCTTGAACGCGTTGATGGAATAGTACATGGGCAGCGCGATGAAAACGCCGAAAACAGCCAGGAAGAGAAAGGCCGCGGCGTTGCCGGCCCGGGATCGATTCATGGTTTTCCCTGTCAAACAGATGCCTCCTTTGCGCACGGCGGCGGAAGGCTCAGCCTTCGCCCGGGGCCACCGTGTTGATAGCCTTGTTGATAACCACCCAACTGACCACCATGATGGCGAACAGCACCACCGCCACCGCCGACGCATAGCCCATTTCCAGGCGCAGATTGCCGTAGTCCTGAATATGCAGCACCAGCGTGTGGGTGGAATAATCGGTGCTGGGCATGCCGGTCAGGGCGGCCGGCTGGGCGCCGATGGCAAAGGAGCCGGAGATGGACAGCACCGCCCCGATGAGCAGCTGCGGGCGCATCTGGGGCAGGGTGATGTACCACAGCTCCTGCCAGCGGTTGCGCAGCCCGTCGATGGCCGCCGCCTCAAAGTAGCTGGCGTTGAGCTGTTTGAAGCCGGCGATGAAGGCCAGGAAGCCGGTGCCCATGCCCATCCACAGCACCACCACGATCACCACAAAGAAGTTATAATCCGGGTCGTACAGCCACTGGATCGGCTCGCTTATCAGGCCCCAGTTGATGAGAAAGCTGTTGAGTATGCCGTAGGAATCGTTGCTGAACAGATACGTCCACATCAGATAAGCGCTGCCGATGAGGGAAGGGGAATAGAACAAAAAGGTCAGGATATTTTTGAGCAGGCGCCCCATATCGTTGATAAACCAGGCCACCACGAAGCTCAGAATATAGCCGACCGGGCCGGTAATGATGGCGAACAGCATGGTGTTGCTGAAGGCCTTGACGAAAATGTCGTCGTCCAGGAACATCCGCATATAGTTGGAGAACCCGATGAACCGGGGCGCCTGCACCATATCGAAGTTGGTGAAGCTGATGACCACCGCCATCAGAATCGGGATGAGAGTGAAAAAGACAAAAAGAATCAGCCAGAAGCCAATGAAGAAATAGGCGTTTCCATAGGTATGTATAAAGTTTCGCAGCTTGTTCATCGGCCTTCCTCCAGCCCCAATTCGATACGCTTTCTGCTGAGCTCCTCGTCGACGATCCGCCCATAGCGGAAAATCACGTCGCGCGGGTTTTCGTATTCGTAGGCGACGCGCCGGAACGCGTTGCTCAGATTTCGGGTCACGTAATAGGCGGCGGGCGACTGGGGATTGTCGCTGACCTGCCTCCACTGGCCCAGGAGTGCCTCCGCTTCCTCCGCCGTCCAGGCCAGGGAGCCGAAAACCTCCTTGTTGGCGGGGAAGTAGCGGGAGGATACGCCGAGCTTCGCCTCGGTTTCCAGGGCGAACCGCTCCTGCGTACTGTCGGAGGTCCACCAGTCGAGGAACCGGAAGGCGTCCGCGTGACGCCGCGACTTTTCCATGACGACGGCGGCACTCACCCGGCAGACCTCGGTGTGATCCGCCGTGCCGTCCGCCCGGACAGTGCCCGGCACCATGGCCATTTTCCACAGGCCGGCTATTTCGGGGGCGCCGACGGTCACCTGCCCGTAGAAATTGGACGTGGAGATGACCAGAGGCATCTGCCCCGTGCGGAAGCGATTGAGAATATCAAAGGATTTCGGCAGGCCGTATTTGACATACAGGTCGGTCCAGGCGGCGAAGGCTTCGATGGAGGCTTTTCCCGTCATATTGGTCCGGCTCATGTCCTGGTTATACAGGGTACCGCCGTTTTGCAGCAGGAACATTTCATAAATCTGGGTGGATTCCTCGATGCCGGCCTGCATCCCTTTTTTCTGCAGCCGGGCCAGCACGGCGTAGAACTCCTCCCAGGTTTTCGGAACCGTCAGCTCCTGCTCCCGGAAAATGTCGGCGCGGTAAAAGAGCATGTTATAGGTCTGGATTTCCGGCAGGCCGTATGTCTTTTCCCCCACCTGCAGAGATACCAGGGAGGAGGGGTAGAAGCGCTGCACGATGGCGGCGTAATCAGGCATGGCGGTCAGGTCGGTCAGGGCGTTCCGGTAATACAGGTTCATCAGAACCGTTTTGGGGACGAACAGGGCCGCGTCCGGGCCCTTACCCGAGACCAGAGCGGGCAGGAGGGTATCCGCCGCGTTGACCAGGGACACGGTAACGGGGATGCCGGTGGAGGGGGTGAAGCTGTCGGTGATCAGCCGGCTGAGTATCTGGGCCTGATCCCGGCCGGTGGCATAGCCGGTGGAAATCAAATCGTTGGTGCTGGCCCAGACCCGCAGGGGCTCTCCCTGCGCCGCCCCGCCGCCCACGGTATCGTAATCCTGAATGAAGGAGGAGAGAAAGGCAAGGAAGCGAAAGCGCAGCTGTCCGAGGAAGGTGCCGCCCGTGCGCACGGGCGCGTGGCCGGGGGAGCGGAGCGTCAGGTAATCCAGCTCCATGGGCTGGGAGCGGATGCCTCCCAGCAAATCGGCCAGGGTATTGATTTGGGAGCGGAAATTGTCCATTTGGCCAGGGATGCCCCGCACTTTTTTCGCCATGGCCGCCAGCATGCGGGCGGTTTCATAAATCCGGCTGGTGCCGCTGCCGGCGATGCCGCTGTCGGCACCGGCGTCCATCCTGGCCCCCAGCGCGTTCAGCCGCTGGCGGCAGCTCTCCAGCGTCGACACCAGGCCGTCGATGTGGGTATCCAGATCGTAATCCCGGTAGCTGTCCGGGGTCTCGCCGACCAGCACCATGATGCGGCTGTACAGGCCGTTGAGCTCCTCCACAATGGAGGACAGCTCTTGCAGCACGGCGTTCAGGCCGGTCATCACCACCTCCAGCTTTAGCTCGTGGACGCCCTTTTCCAGGTAAAACCGATAGGGGGTTCCTTGGCTGTCGGCCAGGGTTTGGCAGGTGAAGTCCGCCGCGTAGGGGAAGACGAGGGTTTCGCATTCCCGGAAGGGAACCTCGCCGTCTACCGTCAGCCTCCGCCGCACGGAGAAGCCGTTGGTATCGTTCTGCCGATACACCACGTCCAGCGCGTAAAAGCCGCTTTCCGGCACCTGCACGTTCCAGGAGACCCATTGGCCCTCCCGGCTGTAGCCCGAACCGCCCAGGGTGTTGTAGCGGATTTTGGAGGGGTCGTTGGGACTGACGGAGGCGGAAATCCGATCGTAGGACAGGGTGATTTCCAGATGGGATTTTTGCGCGTACAGCTCCGCCTCCTGCCGGATCTCCCGGTCGGCGGTGTCGACGGCGCCCCCGGCCTCCATGGCGCGGACATAGGCGGCGTAGTCATCCATTTGAGAAAGAGGCAGCAGGCTCAGGCGGCGGATACGCACCGGCTGCCGGGTCATGGTCAGGCGCAGGGTATACACGCCGGCGGCCAGGTTCAGCCCCTGATCCTCGCCCAGGGAGGGCGTCACGGTCTGCCAGTGGATGACCTCCACTTGGGTGGGCATCAGCTCGTTGCCCTGCCAGTCCTGTTCAAAGCGGCCGTTCGCCGGCTGTCCGCCGGCGTTTTCCCACCGCCGCGGGAATTCCACCGCCGTTTCCTTGATAACGGCGCCGTTTTGCAGGATTTCCAGGGAGCCCTGCGGCGTGATAGGCTTGCCCTCCGGGGCCTTGTATTCGATTTGCAGCTGGTAGCGGCCGGCGGCCGGCACCTGGAAGGAGAAGTCCGCCGGCGCTTTTTCCTCCAGCTGCCGGCCCTCTTCCTCGCGGTATACATCCACCGCCGCCGCAGCTGGTTCCGCCGCCGCAGCCGGACAGACGGCCGGCAGACAGACAAAGAAGGCGAGAAGCAGCGCGCCGAGGCGGCGCAAGCACGGTTTTAACACAGCATGTCTCCTCCTTATCCGACGATCCCGGTGCGGTCGATCCCCTGCACAAAGAAACGCTGTCCCACCAGAAAGAGGAGAATCAGCGGCGCAATGCTGAAAACGCAGGCGGCCTGCTCGATGGGGATGATGTAATACACGGTAAAATGCTCCCGGGGCAGGATCACCTCCAGAGCGTAGCGCAAATCCACAATCCGGGTGGCCAGCGTCTGCACCGACGACAGATTGATGGAGGCCAGATAGTAATCGCTCCAGTACCACACCAGGGAGAACAGGAAGAAGACCAGCAGCGAGGTGCGGGCGTTGGGCAGCATGATCCGGAAAAAGGTTTTGCGGTAGCCGCAGCCGTCGATGAGCGCGGCTTCCTCCAGCTCGGCGGGGATGCCGGCGAACACCTGCCGGAACACCAGGATGAACAGCCCGGCCCGCAGGCCCTGGCCCAGGGCGGCCGGCAGGAAGAACGCCAGCGGGGAGTCGAGCAGCCTCAGGCCGGAGGGGGCGCCGGTTATCAGCCGGATGATGCCGAAGACATCAAAATTGGACATCAGCAGGTAGTTGGGCATCCCCAACAATTGGGGCGGCACCACGATGGTGAACACCACCATGATGAACAGCAGGGTGGATCCCTTGAAATGAAACCGGGCGAAGCCATAGCCGGCCAGGCAGGTCACCAGGATTTGCAGCAGCGAGCTGCCCACCGCGATAAGCACCGTATTTTTCATGGCTTCCAGTAGATGGACATCCACCACCGCCGTGCGGAAGTTGTCCCAGGTGGGCGTTTTGGGCAGCCACACCACCGTGATATCCATGAAATCCTTGGGGGAGCGGAAGGCCATGCTCACCATATACAGCAGGGGGTACAGGATAATAAACGCGATGGCCAGCAGAAACAGCCAGCGCAGCAGATTGCCCACGCATTTTCCCGCGTAGTAGGCCGGGGATATCTGAATGCTCCGGAGATCCGGCAGTTCCCGACGGTTTTTCTTCCTTGCCATGGAGGCACTCCCTTCCTTCAGCGTTCTTTTTGAAAAAGCATCCGGCGGCAGAGGAGGACGACGAGCCCCAGGATGATTAGCACCAGCAGGAAGTACATCCAGGCCATGGCCGCGGCATAGGAATAGTTCATGTCCTTCATGAAGTAGTCGCGGATATACCGCATGGCCTGGTTGTCGTAGCTGGTGAAGCTGTCGATGATGGTATAGACAATTGTGGCCAGGACGAAGGGGGACACGGTGGGGAAGGTGATTTTCCAAAAGGTTTCCCAGCCGCTGGCCCCTTCCACCTGCGCCACCTCGTAGAACGACGAGGGGATGGACAAGAGGGCGGCCATGAAAATCAGGATTTGGATGCCGCTTTTCCACACCAGGTCGGCCACGTTGGCGATCATCCCGGTCAGAATATCCACCAGGCCGTTCGGCAGGCCGCTTTCCAGCAGAAACTGGGTTAGAATGGTCACGTCGAAAATGTTGGAGGCGCCGGCGGCTGGCAGCGCCACGATGGAGCTCATGTCCGCCTTAATGATTTCCGCCACCACACCGGCGGTGACGATGATGGGAAGAAAAAAGATAGCGCGCATAATCATGCGGCCGTGAAATTTCTGGTTGAGGATGGTGGCGGTGAACAGGCTGAAAAACACGATAACCGGCACCTGGTAGACGAGATCCCGGAACGCCTCGAAAATCAGCCGGGGAAATTCGGCGTCGCCGGTCAGCGCCTGTATGTACTGGCCCCAGATGCCGTTTTCCAACGGCTTCAAAACAAAGCCGTCCCCCTCGAAGGCAAACTGATAAAAGGAATAGCGGAAAAAGCTCACCATCGGCTGCACAAACAACAGAAGGAAACCGATAAACCAGGGAAGGATGAATATCCAGCCGATCGCTTCCCTCTTTTTGCTGAGTCTGCTTTTTCCCATGAGAACATCCAACCCTTTCCGCGCACAGGCGCTTCCGAATGGAGAGAACCGGCTTTTATTGATGCAGATAAGAAAAACACGTTGGTTCGTAAAAGGGGCGGTAGACCGTCAGCCCGGTGAAGCGGATGGCGGACGCATAGGTGCCCAGCCCGAACCGGCCGCAGCCGTCCAGGGTTTGCGGCTGCGGGTCGATCATCTCCACCACCAGGGCGCCGTTGGCAAACAGGAAGCAGTGGCCGCCCACGCTGCCCACCTGGATATGGTAGGTTTTCGCGGCTTCCAGCGGGTACAGGCTGGTGGATACGAAGGGGACGCATCCCGGGTATTTTTCGATGCCGGCCCGGTTCAGCCACCAGCCGCCCAGGCCGCCGATGTAGCCCTTGTCTGCGTCGTCTTTTTCGTAGTTCCATCCGGAGGCCTTCCAGGCGAAATTCAAATCGTTGCAGCAGGGGGGGACGGGCTGGGCGATAAAGTCCAGCAGGATATCCCCCTCGTAGCTGGCCCGGGAATACAGGATGCCCGCGCCGTCCCGTTTGGTTTCTCCGACAATCCAGCCGTCCGCCTCCGCCCGCCACTGGCCGCCAGTCGCCTCGAAGTCTTCCCGCAGGCTTTGTTCGTCAAAGGGGCGGGCATACAGCACGGCGCTGCTGTCCAGGCATATCCTCTTTTCCTTAATATGTAGGATCCGCTCCGATGCGGGCGTTGCGTGTTCCATAGTGATTCCTCCGGCTTGTTTGACATTTTTTGTCGGATGGCGGCTGGCCGTCTGTTTGGCACTTGCTCGGTACATGCGTTGAGATTTTTTAATGAAGATCTATTCTGTTATATAAATTGTATATTATTTCCATGCCATTAGTTTAACATATTAAATATAATGGATATAGTCCCGCGATTGATATATAATAACACGCTATTGACATTTTTGCTTGGAAGATTTACTCTTAGTGCGAGGGGAGTGAGTCGCCGCATGATGCACGATATTTTCAAATTGCGGTATCGTGTCCTGCCTATCGCCTCCTGCGAGATCGCCCGGGCAGCGAAAACGATGCCGGAGACCGTGACCGCCCTGCATAATCACAAGGAGTTTGAGCTGCTGTCCATCACGAGCGGCCAGGTGCGCATTACCATCGGCGACATTCCGTACACGGTGTCGGCCGGGGATCTGGTGTTGGTCAACTCCTACGCGCTGCATGCCATCGAGGTGGAAATCGGCCGCTCCTTTTTCGCGGACTGTCTGTCCTTTGACCTGTCGCTGCTGGAGGAAGAGGCGTTCAGCCGTCTGCTGGAGCAGGGGGAATACGAGACGGTGCCGCTGGTGCCCGCGACCCATCCTCTGCATGGCCCGCTTGCCGCCTGCTTTGAGCAGGCGCTCATCGCCTGCGGGGCCCATGCCGATTGCCGGGAGATGCTGCTGCGGGGCAGCCTCCTCGTGTTTTTCGGGCTCCTCCGCCAGAATCATCTGGTGCGTTCCAGGAGCGTGGACGCGGGGAACAACCAGTTCTGCCGCGAGGTGTTCGCGTTTATCCAGTCGTATTACGCCCATGAGATTACCTCCCGCCATGTGGCGGACAAGCTGGGGTATACCCAGAGCTATTTCTGCCGGCTGTTTAAGCAGCAGTTTGGCCAGAGCTTCCGCGACTATCTGATGATGTACCGCATCAGCAAGGCCAAGCAGTTCTTCGACGAGGGCTGCCGCAGCGTGACCCAGACAGCGGAAAAGGTCGGGTTTCACAACATGAGCTACTTCACCCAGGTGTTTCAGCAGTACACGGGCCGCCTGCCCTCCCATTATCTGAAATCCCCCGATTGACGCGTGCATGCAAAAGCGCCCGCCATCCTTTATAAAAGGATGGCGGGCGTCGGTATTTTCCGGGGAATAGACGAACCCCGCGCTTACAGTACCAGCAGGGCCATGCCGGCCACGGTCAGCCCGAGGCCGGCGGCGTCGCCCCGGCCGGGCTTTTCGTGAAAAACGGCCCAGGCAAGCAGGGCGGTGAACACCACGACCATGGCGCTGAGCAGGGGGAACTGCAGGGAGGAATCCATGGTTTTGGCCGTGTGCATCGAACAGACGTTGGCCAAGCCGTTGCACACGGCGTATCCGCCGGTCAGCAGCACCAGCGTCCACGCGGCGCGCTTTCCCCCGAGGTCGCGTCCGATCCGGGCGCGAAGTCCGGCGGCGCCGGCTTCGTCTGTGCGTTTCAAAAGGCCGGGCAGCAGGATGGCCGCGGAGGCGATAAGGCCCAGAAGAGAGGTCAGCGTTAAAAACTCCCGGCTGGAACCCGTATCCGCGCGAATGGCGTGCGCTTTCGTCACCACGCTGACCATGCCGTTGGAAACGAACACCGCGAAACACAGGAGCCAGAAGCGCCGCCGGGAGCCCCCTGCGGCCCGCTCGTCCTGTTTCCCGAACAGACAACCGAAGAAAGCGAGCACGATGAGCAGGGTACCCGCCGCCTTCCCGGCGGTCAGCGGTTCCCCCAGCCGTATCACGCCGTAGGCGGATGGCAGCAGAAGGCCGCCGGAAAGGCTGAAGAGGGTGACCACCGCCACCTTCCCAAGGCGCATGGCGAACAGGGAGGCCGCGTTGTTCACCGCCGCGCAGACGGCGTATACCACCGCGTACAGCAGGGACGCCGGCAGGATGCGCAGCCGAAACCCGCCCGCCGACAGGAACAGGAATCCCATCCACAGATTGGCGAACACCAGCATCCATATGGCCGGCCGCCAGCCGGCGCCCGCGCGGAGCTGATATTGCTTAGTGAACAGAAACTGGACGGAAAACAACACGCCGGCCGCGGCAAGTGTCATCATAGGGGCTCCTCCTCCGCGCCGTCCCGCAGCCGGGAGGCTATATACAAATGCCGGTTATCCGGCAGCCGCCCCTGCGACAGCCAGTCGCCCACCGCCTGTATGCATTGGTAACCCTGCCGATACGGGTCTTGCCGGATCACGGCGGCCAGCGCGTTCCGGTTCAGATAGGCCTCGTTCCGGCCGGGACTTTCATAGCCGCACACCGTCACGCCGTCCAGGCGGAGCTTGTGCAGGGCCAGGCATACCTGTGGCAGGATGTCCTGCGAGACATAGACGCTGCCAAACGCCCGCTCCCGTTCGTGCAGGGCGCGGGCCAGCTGGGCGGATAGCAGGGAGGGGGTCATGGCCGACACGTCCACCTCGCCTGTCCAGCGCAGAGCGGGAAGCAGCGCCTGGATTTCCAGGCGGAAGCCTTCGTCCCGCCGCCGCGACATGGGCGTATGCGCGCCGTGTATCCACAGGATGTCCGGCCGGAGGGCCAGCGCGTCCCGGCACGCCCGCGCCAGGCGCATCCCGTCCTGATAGAAATTCGCCCCGGCGTAGAAAAGAAAAGGGACGCCGTCCGCTGTCCCGTTGAAGAAAACCACCGGGATGCGCGCGGCGATACCGCGCAGCCGCTCGGTCATGGCGGGAAAAGGGGCCGGGGTGACCACCAGCACATCCGCCCGCATATCCTCCATATAATCGAGGCAGTATAAGGCGTCGGCCTCGCTGTGCACGCCGGCGTACAGGCTCAGCGTCAGATGCGCGCCCTTTTGAGCGGCCATGGCGTCCTTGACGCCGCGGATGGCCTCGTTCCAGAAAGCGTACGGGTTGATGGGCAGGACAACGCCCACCACCGTTTCCCCCGCTTGGATTTTGGCGCGCCGCGCGCCCGCCGGGTCGTACTGCACCTCGCGGGCGGCCCGCAGGATCGCCTCCTTGGTGCCGGCGTCCACGTTCCCGCAGTTGTGCAGCGCCTTGGACACCGTGGATTTGGACAGCTGTACCCGGCGGGATATTTCGCGGATGCATCCCGCGTCCTTATCCATGGCGTCATCTCCTTTCCGCATAGATCCATCATCCCATGGAACGGCGTTTCGCGCAATGGCCGACCTGCTTAAAAAGCCGCGGACATATTTGAGCATTTCGCACATTACAAAAAACGGCGTAAGCTGGCATGATGGTAGCAGAAGCATGAAGGAGGTTTGGAAAATGGCAAACAAAATTCGCATCGGCGTATTCGGCGCTTTCCGCGGCAAAACCATGATACAGGTGTTGGCCTACCACCCGGACGCCGCGCTGGTGGCGGTGTGCGACCGGCACCGCCCGCTGCTGGACGAGGTGGGCAAGCTGGCGGAGGAGGCGCACATCCAGGTCGCCCTTTACGAGGATTTTGAGGAGTTCTTCCAGCACGACATGGACGCGGTGGTGCTGGCCAATTATGCCAACGAGCACGCGCCCTATGCCATCCGGCTGCTGCGCTCGGGCCGGCACGTGCTCAGCGAGGTGCTGCCCTGCCAGACCATGGCCGAGGCGGTGGCCCTTATCGAGGCGGTGGAGGAATCGGGCAAGGTGTACGCCTACGCGGAAAACTACTGCTATATGGACAACACCTTTGAGATGTGGCGGCGGTACAAGAACGGGGATATCGGCGAGGTCACCTATGCCGAGGGCGAGTATATCCACGACTGCGCGGCCATCTGGCCGGGGATTACCTACGGCGACCGGAACCATTGGCGCAACCGGATGTACCCCACCTTTTACTGCACCCACAGCATCGGGCCGATGCTGGCCATCACCGGGCGGCGGCCCGTGCGGGTGACGGGCTACGAGACCCCGCCCAACCCGCAGATGACGGCGCTCGGGCATCCGGGCGGGCAGGCCGGCGGGGTGGAGATGCTGGTGCTGGACAACGGGGCGATAGCCAAAAGCGTGCACGGCGGCCTCAAGCGGGAGCCGGGCAGCATCAACTACGAGGTGTACGGCACCAAGGGCATGATGGAAACCGAGCGTTTCGACGGCGCGCGCCTGACCGTGTACCGGGAGGGCGAGCAGCTGTGCAAGGGCGACCTGAGCACCTATGTCCCGGAGAAATTCGTTTCGCCCGCTCTGGTGGCGGCCAGCGGCGTGGGCGGCCATAACGGCAGCGATTTTTACGCCACCCACTTTTTCATTGAAAAGATTCTGGGCCGCCCGGACGGCGCTTACAGCCTGGACGTGTACCAGGCGGTGGACATGGGGATTTGCGGGATACTGGCTTTCCGCTCCATCCTGAACGGCGGCGTTCCCATCGACGTGCCCAACCTGCGCAACCCGGAGGAACGGGACGCGTGGCGGCAGGACAACGCCTGCACCGACCCCGCCGTGGCGGGGGATCAGCTGCTGCCCCTCACCGCGTATCCTGAGGCCGACGTTCCCGACGAGGTATACGAACGGGTGCGCCAGCTATGGCTGGAGGGACGCGACGCCGAATAACCCGATAAACAACGCCTCCCGACGCGGCATACAAACCGCGTCGGGAGGCGTTGTTCAAGCCGGGGGCGGGGTCAGCGGCAGGCGGATGCGGACCGTGGTGCCCCGCATGGGGCGGCTGTCGATGGTCATGTCCGCGCCTTCGCCCGCGTACAGGCGCAGCCGTGTGTAAATGTTTTTCAGCGCCAGCCCGCTGCGCTTGTCGGCGTCGTCGGGCTGCCGCAGGGACTGCCGGAGCTCCTCCAGCTCCCCGGCCGACATGCCCACCCCGTTGTCGGCAACCTGAAGCTCCAGGCAGTCGTCCCGGCGGACGGCGCTGATGGTGATGAGGCCGCCCGATTGATATTCGTACAGGCCGTGGGTGATGCAGTTCTCCACCAGCGGCTGGAGAATGAGCTTGGGCACCACCGTCAGGCGGGCGTTCTCGTCGATGTTCCAGCGCACGGTGAAGGCGTCGTGCAGGCGATAGCGCTGGATGGTGATGTAGTTCTCCACATAGTCGATTTCCTTTTCCAGCTCGATGCGATCCTGGTTGGTCATGCCGTAGCTGAACAGGCGGGATAGGGCGATCAGCATCCGGCAGGCGCTGTCTTTGTCCCCGTTTTGGATCTGCATGTGGATGTTTTCCAGGGTGTTGCGGAAAAAGTGGGAGGCGATTTGCTGCCGCAGGCTTTCCAGCTCGGCCTGGGTTTGCAGGGTGGTCAGCCGCTGCTCGATGGTTTTTTTCTCCACCATGCTGTCCATCAGGCTGTTGAGCTGGCCGATGACCTGGTTGTAGGTATCCACCAGGCGGCTGAGCTCATCCTTTTTCGTATAGGGGACGAAGCCGCGGCAGCCGTTTTCGATGACCCGGCCCAGATCCTGCTCGATGGCCCGCAGGGGCTGGCTCATCCAGCGGGCCAGACGCAGGGACAGGAGCAGCAGCAGCCCCAGCAGAACGGCCAGCAGCAGGGCGTCCTGCAAAAGGGCCGCCGTCGCCACGCTCATCAGGTCGTCGGTGCGCTGAAAGACCGCCAGCATCCAGTCGGTGGTGTCCACGGCGCGGGTGTTGAGGAGGTACCCCCGCCCGCCGACATGCAGCGACAGGCTTTCCCCGGGCCGCAGGGCATTCTCCTCCAGGACTTTGGCAAAGCCGTCGGCCCCGCTGTTGTACACCAGCTGGTGGTCGCTTCGCCGGAACACCAGGAAGCCGACCGTCTGCCGGGTGCTGATCTCCTGGAAATAGCTCTGGTTATACACCATTTGCAGGTAGCCCGCCACCTTGCCCTGCGGGTCGTACAGCTTTTGCACGGCCGCCACGGCGGGCTGCTTGTACAAATTGGCGCACAGCAGCAGGCCGGCGTCCCCCTCCAGCGCCCGCACCTGCGCCAGGGCGTCGGGCTGATCCAGCAGGCTGAAGCGGCTCAGCTGGCTTTCGGCGCTCTCCTCGTCCAGGTAGAGGGACTGGTATTTGGCGTGGCCCTCCACGTCCTGCAGGGCCAGATACGCCACGTTGAACATCCCCAGGGGATAGCGGTTGATATAGGAATTGAGCTCCAGCGCCCGCTCCCGGTAGTCGCCGGATTCCAGGCTGTCGATGGACAGGGCCGCCGCCTCGGCAAAATCGGGCTTGCCGGAGATCATCTTAAGGATGCTCTCGCTGATGGCCAGGCTGTCGTCCAGCGCGCCCTGCAGGGCGGCGGCGTGCAGGGCGGCGACGCCGGTCAGCCGGGAGGCCAGCATGCGGTTGGTCAGCAGGGAGGACAGCAGCCCCAGGCAGACGGCGGGCAGCAGCAGCCCGACGGCGAACAGGCGGAAAATGCGCCGATACAGGGGCCGGCCGGTGAACAGCGCCGGATCGTCGGCAGGGATCGGCTCGAAATCGTCGCTGCTCATGGAGGCGCGGATGCGGTCGGTCAGCCGGTCGAAGGGGGCGAGGATCCGCCGCGCCATGCGGTTGACCGCGGCCACGGCCACGGCGAGCAGAAGCAGCGACGCCCCGAGATAGACCGCCGCAAAGAGCAAGTACGCGCGGGGCTCGGCCCGGCGGGCGTAATACAGGCGCAGCTTGGTATCCGCCAGGGGGAGGCTGCCGTCCAGGAGCACCGGTTCCTCCCCGGCCCGCGCCCGGGCTATCCACTCGCCGGTTTGCCAGAGGATCCGCCCGTCGCCGGCGCACAGGGCCGCCCCGTCGGTTTCCCAGGGAAAGGCCTGATGGAGGCGGTCGAAGACCTGGCTGTCCAGCACGAGGATGACGCCGTACCGTTCCCGCGGCAGAACATAGCAGTACCGGCCGGACAGATAGCCCAGCCACTCCTCCACGGCCTCCTTCTGCGCCGGATACCGCTCGAAATAGGGGCGGGCCAGCACCTCCTCCACCGCGTCGTCCTGAATATAGACAAGCGTGCCGTCCCCCAGCAGCAGATCCGCCAGCCCGGAGCGCAGCCAGCTGTCGGTGGCGGGGATCTCCACGGGAATTTCCCGCCGGGAGGCCGTCTCGTACAGATAACCGGCTTGGTTCTCATTTTCCCCGACGAAGCAGACGCTTTGGATGCTGTGGGTATCCAGGGCCGTGCCGTGCAGGTAGTCCTCGAAGGCGGCCTTCAGCGCCCGGGTGTCCTCCTCGGGGCGCAGACGGGCCAGGGAGGTCAAATAGCGGGTGGTTTCCTTCCCGCACAGGAAGTCCGCCGTGCCGCTGAAATACGCCAGCTGCTTTTCCAGGCGGGAGGACAGGTTTTCCTGCACCAGATCCCGCTGCTCCGCCGCCGTTTTCAGCAGGGAGGCGTGCAGCAGAAACAGCCCGGCCAACCCAATGGCCAGGCTGCTCACCGCCAGGGCCGCCAGGGTGACGGCCATCCATTTTTTTCGATGCGTCATTCCGAGCCTCCCTGCCGCCGGTAGGCGTTGGGCGTCATGCCGAACGCCCGCTTGAACACCTCAGAGAAGTATTTGGGGCTGTCGTACCCCACCATCCCGACGATGTCGCAGACGCGGCGGTTGGTCTCCCGCAGCAGGCGGCAGGCCTCCCGCAGCCGGTAATCGGTCAGATATTTCACAAAATTCTGCCCGGTTTCCACCTTGAAGACGTGGCTGAGATAGGACTGGCTGACGAACACGCTTTCCGCCGCCGACTGGAGGGGGATGGGGTTCTGGTAGTTATCCCGGATGTATTCCTTGACCATGCGGATGAGGTGGGCGTGGCCGCCCGCTCCCTCCTCCTCCGGCTCCGGCCCCTCCTCGCCGGCGGCCGCGGGGCAGGCGCACAGCTCCCCGGCGGAGAACAGCCGCACCGCGTCGTCTCCGGCCCGGGCCAGCCATCCGTCCAGCAGCGCCGTGCAGGAGGCGATGCGGTGCCGGTCGTCCACCAGGGCGGCGGCCGCGGACAGGGGACAGCGGAACACGCCCCGCAGCTTGTACAGCCGGCCGCGGATGGTCTCCGCCAGCTGACGCTGCTCCTCCTCCGAGGGCGGGACGTCGAAGCCCCGCAGGTAATAACAGGCGGCATTTTCACCGATGGCGAAGCAGGCCGCGCCGTCCCCGCAGAAATCCTCCATGGCGTTCTGGAAGGAGAAGGCCGCCAGCTCCCTGTCTGCGTCGGGCAGGCTATCCATGTCGTCCGGGCGGACGGCGCAAAGGAAGTACCAGGGGCTGTCGAGGAACAGCTCGCAGTACACGCTGATTTCCTCCATGCGCTCGTCGCTCATGTTCTCGCGGAACAGGCTGGTCGTCCATTCCCGCCGCAGGGCGAGGGTTTTCATCCGGTTCACCCGCTCCAGCTCGGCCACCCGCTTCTGCTCGGCCTTTTCCTTGTCGAGGATGTCCGTCACGGCGGCAAAGGTCTTTTTTAAGGCCTCCTCGGTGAAGGGCTTGAGCACGTAGTCCACCGTGCCGCAGCGCAGGCAGGTGCGGATGTATTCAAAATCGTCGTAGGCGGTCAGGGCCACCGTTTTGATGGCGGGGAAGCGGCGGCCCACGTCCTGGATAAGCTCCAGCCCCGACACGATGGGCATGCTGATGTCGGTCAGCAGGATGTCCACGGGGTTTTCATAGATATATTTGGCGGCCTCCGCGCCGTTTTTGCAGGCGGCGGCCACCTCGATGCCCATCGCGGCCCAATCCAGCTTGCACAGGCCCTCCCGGATATAGAATTCGTCGTCGGCAATGACCAGGCGATACATAAAAAACCTCCCCCATGTAGTGCCTTCATTGTACCATATTTCCACAGCAAACGACAGCCGCCGGATGGATTTCGGCGGCGCAGCTTGTCGAAAAAGACCGGCATACGCCGGCCATTTACGCCAAGCTGAACAAAAGTGGAGAAAATCATTCGATTTTCTCCACTTTTGACGCCTGCGGGCGGGTGATTGTTGCGCGAGGAGGGAACCCTGACGG
>ENA-ORTH01000578-ORTH01000578.1-human-gut-metagenome-genome-assembly--contig:-NODE-578-length-45033-cov-4.191004_pt1 | contig 45033 bp, 44 predicted proteins | sample MGYA00241914_ERZ509192 | MGnify/ENA primary metagenome ERZ509192 (study PRJEB26280, sample SAMEA2338826) | human gut metagenome | biome: human gut; feature: human-associated habitat; material: faeces... | reverse complement strand
AGGATGATGTCCTGAGCGGGAGTTTTCATTACGCAAATACCTCCTCGAGTTTCTTGGCCGCATCCGCGCTGATGACGAGCTTGCCGCCGTTCAGAACGGCATAGGTGTTAATCTGGCCCACAACCGTAGTGGAGACGCCGGCAAGGTTCGCCGCGCTCTTTACAAGTTTCTCATCCACAGCCGGGGTAACGATCAGCGCCTTCTTCGCGGCGTCCACCGCCTTCAGCATGGCTGCCACTGTCTTCGTCTTGTACTCGGCGGCTTCAATCTTGTCAATTACGACCATATCGCCGGCCTGAGCCTTTGCACTCAGTGCGCTCACAATGGCAAGGCGCTTCACCTTTTTGTTCAGGCGGTAGCTGTAATCGCGGGGCTTGGGGCCCAGGGCGATGCCGCCATGCGTCCACTGCGGAGAGCGGATGGAACCCTGACGGGCGCGGCCGGTGCCCTTCTGGCGCCACGGCTTCTTGCCGCCGCCGGACACTTCGCTGCGGGTTTTGGTGCTCTGCGTGCCCTGGCGCTGGTTAGCCAGGAAATTCACCACAGCGGCGTGCATTACTTTTTCATTCGGCGTCATGCCGAACACGGCGTCGGAAAGCTCGATCGTGGAGACCTTCTTGCCGTTCATATCCAAAACGTCAAATTTTGCCATGATGCTTTCCTCCTTTACGCCTTCACGCTATCGGAGATGCAGACCACGCTGCCCTTGGGGCCGGGGATCGCGCCTTTGATAGCGATGAGATTGTTCTCGGCGTCAACTTTGACGACTTTCAGGTTCTGGATGGTGACGCGCTCAGCGCCCAGGTGGCCGGGCAGCTTTTTGCCCTTAAACACACGGCTGGGAGAAGAGCATGCGCCCATGGAACCGGCATGGCGGGACACAGGGCCCGTGCCGTGGCTCTCGCGCAGGCGATGGCCGTTCCAGCGCTTGATGGTGCCGGCGTAGCCCTTACCCTTCGAGGTGCCCACAACGTCGATGTGCTCGCCCGCGGCGAACGCATCGGCTTTGATAATGTCGCCCACGTTCATGCCGCTGATGTCGGCAAGGCGGAATTCGCGCAGCGTCTTTTTGGGCGCCACGTCGGCCTTGTCAAAGTGGCCCTTGGCAGGCTTCGTCACCTTTTTGGCGGCGATGTCGCCAAAGCCCAGCTGAACAGCCACATAGCCGTCGCTTTCCACCGTCTTTTTCTGCACCACGGTGCAGGGGCCGGCTTCCACGACCGTGACGGGAACGACCTTGCCGTTCTCATCGAAGATCTGCGTCATGCCGATTTTCTTGCCGATGATACCTTTTTGCATTTGTTTTGCCTCCTAATAAGGTTATTGGTTGACAGGCGGCGCCTGCCAACATGACCTCTCCGCTTTGCGTTTCAAAATACGGAGAACCCGCCGCATTGTCCTGCCCTTGCAGGAATTACAGCTTGATCTCGATTTCGACGCCAGCGGGGAGCTGCAGGCTCGTAAGAGCCTCCACCGTCTTGTTGGACGGCTTCAGGATGTCGATCAGGCGCTTGTGCGTGCGCGTCTCGAACTGCTCACGGCTGTCCTTATATTTGTGGACAGCGCGCAGGATCGTGACGACCTCTTTGTCGGTGGGAAGAGGGATGGGGCCGGACACACGGGCGCCCGTGCGCTTGGCCGTCTCCACGATCTTCTCCGCCGCCGTGTCGATCAGCGCGGCATCGTAGCTCTTCAGACGGATCCTGATTTTCTCTTTGACTGCCATTGTTTTCGCCTCCTGTAAAATTTTGCGTGGGGCGGTTCGATGGATACTGAACACTGCGCCGGGTGTCTCACGCCTTGGCAGTAGAAAAGCCGGTGAACCGCTGTGCAGTTCTCCCGGAACACTTTCTGGCAAAGTATGCAGACATTGGTTCACCGAGACAAGTCATCGGGGAACGTATCCCTTTGCATCCAGTATTCTTTCGCCCGGTTCTTGATCGGACATACTCGGCGGAAAAACCGGCGCGCACGGCGCCGCAACCTCCCGCGTCAACGCATATCGAGCCCTGCGGAATGCAGGGCATTCGCAGTCGCCTAATTATCATACCAAAAGCCCCTGCATTTTGCAAGGGCTTTTTTGAAAATGATGCCTTTTTTCTTTTTTCTCCGTTTTGTGCCCGCACGAAAATTTTTTCCGCTTAGTTTTGTACATTCTGCGCATGAAAGCCCCTCGGCAATCGCTGTGCAGCAAAGCTGCCCAGGGCGGCCAGTCCCGCAGCAGCCGCTGCCCAGTAAAGAGGCCACTGGTTCACCAGCTGGCGGTGGTTGGACTCCCACAGCAGCATGAACAGGTAGAACCCCGCCAGCGCAGCCCACGGCGCACACACCGCAGGGGCGCCCTTTCTGCGCACGGGCGTCAGCGCACCGGCAATGCCCAGAATATAGAACGACAGGTAAACGCACTGCGCCGCATTATTGAACAGGCGAAAATGCGGGCCGTCCTCCAGAATGTACGAATAGACAGCATGGCCCGGCTGCAGCGGCCCGCGCGAGAGCGAATAGTAGATTTCGCCGTTGCCGGCGCCAAATGTGCGCGCCGTTTTGCGCATCAGAAACGCAGACAGCCCCGCTGTGCCCTTTTCCTCCAGGCGTGTGCGGATGACCTCTGCGGCATAGGCCTGCCGTTCCTCCTTTGTCTGGCGGTACATGATCTCGCGCTCGTCCTCCACGCTGTATGCGCCGTCCGGCTCACCAAGGCCCATCATCACCCAGAATGAGGTGGGCATCTCCGCCGTCTGGCGCAGCTCCGGCGTGACGACGCCGCTGCGTGCATACACAAAGCCCGCGGCACCGTGCACCAGTGCAAAGCCACAACCCAGCACGGCCAGGGCCGCCAGCGTGCGGCGCCACGGCAGGCACACCAGCGCCTCGCAGCACAGCGCCGCCAGCACCACGGCCACAGAGCCCTTTATCTCGTACCCCACGCCAAGGCACACAGCGCAGGCGGCCCACGCGGCAAGGCACGTGCACCGGCGTACGGCACTGCGGCCTATCTGCCACAAAAGCAGCGCCGCAGGCGCCGCCCAGATAGAGAGTGTATCAGTATACGCCACGCTGGACTGGAAGTACACCGGCGCAAACAGCGCGTACAGCGGCAGAAAAGCAAGCGACGCCTTTGCACCGAACGCACGGCCCAGGTAAGCGAATGTACATACGGCAGCCACTGCAAAGCTGAGGTGGCCCAGGCACACCATGCCGGTGTACCACTGGCCACCAAAGCCCAGCGCCGTGAGCACGCGGAAAAACAGCGCCAGCAGAAAGAAGATGCCGCGATTGTTGGGCCAGTGGTTCAAATACCACTGATACTGCTGGGCAAACGCCGCGCTTTTCCCCTGCTGGGCATACAACAGCGCGCCGTTTACCACGCTGCCGTAATCATCCGTCAGCGTCTGGCGTGTAGCAAGGCCCACAAAAAACTGCGCACAGGCCACAGCCAACACCACAATCGCCAAAAGCTGCCAGCGGCAGCGCACAAGCGCGTCCAAAAGGCCGCAGCGCTGGGCGGCCGCCCAGGCGGCCAGCAGGGCGCCCAGCCAGACAGCCAGCAGCCCCCCCTGCACCAGCGGGGAAAATGAAAACGCCGTGTTCCACAGCCACGCCACAGCAAAAATCAGCGCCAGCAGAGCGCTGCTGAAGGCAAGCCCCGCTTTGCACACACCTGCCCTGACCCGCATCATTCGCATGTCTCCCCTTTCTTTCTGCCTTGCGGCACACCGCTTTCCCAAAACAGCCCGCCGCACAGCCGCCCTGCGCCGTGCGGCAGCACAGCCGTGCGCATTGCATCAGTTCTCCGCAAGGCGCGCGGCAAGGGCCGCGTCCGGCGTAACGTACGCTGTTTCGTAAATATCATAAAGCACCATGCCCGGACGCAGGCCGCCTGTCTTTCGAATATGCTTTACAAAAGTATAATCCACCGGCACCTTCGCGCCGCCGTTCTGGCTGGAATGATATGCTGCCAGTATGGCCGCTTCGGTTTTGGTGCGGTTGGGCACCTCCAGCCCTTCGCACAGCACCACCACATGGCTGCCAGGCGCATTTTTTACATGGAACCACACATCCCGCCCGCGCGCTGTTTTCAGCGTGAGCTTTTCGTTCTGCATATTATTGCGCCCCACCAGAATAACAAAACCTTCGGAAGATCGGTAGCGAATAAAATCTGCCGGCTTCTGCTTTTTCTCTTTCTGGCGCGAGCGTTTGAGATAGCCGCCCGTACGCAGTTCTTCCCGCACTTCAGCCAGAGCGGCCTCCCCCTCGGCCTGGCCCACCTCGTACAAGACAGTCTCCAGATAAGCAACCTCGGCCTGCGATTCCTCGATAAGCTGGCGCAGCACCTTTGCCGCTGTCTGCTTTTTCTTGTATTCCTTAAAATATTTCTGCGCGTTTGCCGTGGGTGAAAGGCGCACATCCAGCGGGATATTCTCTGTCTCGCCCGTATAGTAATTCGTCACGGCAGCAGCTCTGTCGCCCTTGTGCAGCGCCCACAGGTTTGCCATCAGCAACTCGCCCCACACGCGCAGGTGGCCGCTCTGGGCGCTCTCCTGCTGTTCAGCCCGCCGCGCGGCCAGCTTGCGCTGGGCGCGCTCGTACAGGTTCTTCACTGTTTTTGCAAGATCTTTCGAGCGCTGGCGCAGCCGTTCAGCCTTGTCCTTCGCCGCATAGTAGCCCTCCAGCAGGGCGGAACAGCTCTCATAGGGCACAAGCAAGCATGTATCTCCATACTGGTGCAGGGGCACAAAAGAGAATTCGACAGGCCTGCCCTCTACGCTCACCACAGCAGTGGGCGTGCCGTTGGCGCGCCACACGGTCTGCAATTCTTCCAGCCGCGCCGCAAGGGCCGTGCGCTGGGCCTCTGTCATGGCCGCAGCATACACCTCCTCTGTGCCGAACGCACGGAAGGCAACCTCGCGGCACACCGCAGGGCCGCAGCCGCCCGTGGCCTTCATCAGCGCATCGGCCACCGGCATGTCCTTCTGCGCGCACAGGGACGCCAGCGTCTGCGGCGGTGCCTGCATGAGCAGGGGCCTGTCCGGCTTCGGGGGAAGCGTGTAGGGCAACCCCGGCAGAAGCTGGCGCACTGCGCTGGCCTCAAAATCCACACGCTTGAGTGCGTCGAGTATCTTGCCGTCCTGCACCAGGACGATATTGGAATAGCGGCCCATCAGCTCTGCCGCCAGGGTGTTGCACACGCTGTCGCCCATTTCATTTGTACACGCAAAATCGAAAAAGGCGATGCGCTCGCCCGGTATCACGCGGACATCTACAAGCCTGCCGCCGGAAAAATGCTTGCGCAGCAGCATGCAGAACGAGGGCGGGGCAGCCGGGTTTTCAAATGTCTCCTGTGTAATGCACACGCGGGCAGAGCCGCTGCGCGCAGACACCAGCAGACGGTGATTTTCCGTGCGGGTGCGCAGATGCAGCACCACCTCGTCGTGTGTGGGCTCAAATATTTTATCAATACGCGCGTCTGCAAGCCTCTGCTTCAGCTCGCGCGCCGTCAGTTCCAGCAAGGCGGCATCCAGTGCCATACGATTTCTCCCTTTCCCATTGTCGATCCCCGCTTTTGCAGTGGGCGGAACATGAAACAGCCAGCGCCGCAGGCACCCTGCGCCAAAGGCAGCGCAGGGCTTTCCTTCATGCACCGCGCCTTCCACCTGCATATCCTGCCAAAACGGGCTGATAACTGCTGGGGCCGTATTCCTTCGCGCACGGCGCTTTCCACATACATATCCTGTGCAGAGAAAGTGCCGTGCCTGGCGGGCCAAAAATGCGCTCTGCACTGCCCGGCCCCTATGCCCGCGCCTCTTTTATGCATCTGCACACACAGCGCATGCGCAAAAGGCAAGAGGGCGCGGCGGCGTTCCTCCCTGCCGCCTGCGCAAAAAAACAGCCGCTGTGCGCCCCCCAGTCGGCGGCATTTGTGCGGCGCGCCCAGCGCGCCGCAGGCCTCCTGCCGGCCTGCGCCCTTTCCTGCCCCTTCGCTGTGCCTTTTTATGCGCCGGCCTGCAGCGCGCGGAACGGCTCGGTGTCTGTTTCGCTCTCCAGCACGGAGAGGCCCGGAAATGCGGCGCGCAGGCGCTGCGCCAGAACCGGCACAATGACGCGCTCGGTGGCGTAATGGGTGCTGACGATGCAGGTGAGCCTCGCCTCCAGCGCGTCCAGTGCGTCGTGGTGGCCCATTTCGCCGGTGACGAAAGCGTCGCAGCCCGCGGCCTTCGCCTCGGCCCACAGCTCGTTGCCTGCGCCGGAAATGACGCCCACCGTGCGCACAGGCTCGCCCGCGTCTGCAAAGCGCACCGGCGCACCCAGCGCCGCCTGCACATGGGCGGCAAGCTCACGCGCCGTCATTTGGCATGGCAAGGCGCCTCTGCGGCAGTATTCGCCGCAGGGCTCTATGGAGGAAAGGCCCAGAGACGCGGCCAGTGCATCGCCCACGCCGCCTGCGGCCTTGTCCAGATTCGTGTGCGCGCACACGGCGGCAACGCCGTGCTGCGCCAGCAGATACGGCGCAGTACCGGGCATAAGCGCCTTCAGCGGCGAAAAGATGACCGGGTGATGGCTCACCACAGCGCCGCACCCGCGGCGCACGGCCTCACACACCACAGCGGGCGTGATGTCCAGCGCGCACAACACGGCGGAAAATGGTGCATCTGCGCCGGCCAGCACGCCCACATTGTCCCAGCTCTCCGCCCCGGCCCACGGGGCCCACCTGTCCAGCGCTTCCGCAAGCTGCTGCACAGTCACTTTTTCAGCATCCATTTCTGCGCCTCCTGTTCACATCGTTCCGCCATGGCATCCACCTGCCCGGCCAGCTGCACAAAGGGCGCATTTTCCGCCAGGGGCACGCCCAGCGTATATTTGCGCACCAGCTTTGCCACATGGCGCAGATAACCCGCCGCAGCCGGCGTCGGCTTTGCGGCAAGGCCAACTGCGCATTCCAGCAGCGAAGGCTCCCGCACCCGCCCCGTGTACTCTGCGCACAATGCTGTATAAAAACGGCCCGCGGCGTGCACAGGTGTTTCATCCAAAAGCGAAAAGCCATTTTTCCACAGCCAGCCGCGCAGCTCTGCGCGCTTGGTGGCCGGCACAAAAATGAACTGCTTGCCCGCCCGCCAGAACTGCGGTGCAGCGGCCAGCATTTCGGCCGCCGTCACGCCGGACACTCCGGCGATAACGATATCATCCGCCTCGTCCGGCGACAGCACATGCAGGCCGTCGCCCAGGCGGCACTCTACTGCCGCCCCGCACCTGTGCTTTTCCACAAGCGCGCGCGCACGCGCCAGCGGTGCGGGGCGTATATCCGCCGCCACCACGCGGCGCGCGGCGCCTGTGCGCGCCAGGTACACGGCAAGTTTGCCGTGGTCGCACCCAATATCCGCCACCAGCGCGCCGCGGCGCACATAGGCCGCCGCCGCCAGCAGCCGCGCATCCAGCGCGGGCACCGGCGGCAGCTGCTCCTGCTTTTCAGCCGTCACCTGCAACTCATTCCCCAGCCACAGCGGCATTCAGCTTCGCCAGCAGGGCGTCCACGTCCTGCCCGTGCACATAACAGGCCTGCTCCACCGTCTCGCCGCGCGAGGCCGGGCAGCCCAGGCAGTGCATGCCGATGGAGAGAAAGATGGGCGCCGTCTGGGGCGCCGCGTCCAGAATATCACCCAAAATCGTGTCTTTTGTAATCGTCATAATAAAACAGCTCCTTTTTCTTTTTCCCATGCGCCCTGCGCCGCAGCGCGGGCGCCGGATAAGCTCAGTTTGCCCATTTTTCCAGCAAAGCGCGGTTTTCCTCGTACTCGGTTTCTTCCGCCAGCCGGCGCAGCTCTTCGCCTGCCTGCTGTGCGAGGGCGGCATATTCGCTCTGCCCGGATGTATCAGCTGCCGCAGCCTCCAGCAGGCGGCACCGCTGGGCGTTCAACTGGGCACCGTGCAGAATCTCCCAATACCGGCCATAGGTACCGTCCCACAGGCCGGAAGAGCGCATTGTGCTTTCCAGGCTGTAATAATCGGCTTCTTCCTCCAGAAACTCACGCGCTGCATAAGCCTGTTCCATAGATTCCAGTTCAAATTGATACGGTGTCTCTTGCCGCACGCCCGCCGTCCCCGCAAGAAAAAATATGGGCACCAGCGCCAGCGCAAAGCACAAAATGCCAAGCCCGCGGCGAACCCACACTCCAAGCATACTTTTACAGGGGTGCCGCGCGGCCCAGATCAGGCCGAACACAGCGGCGCAAATACAAATAAAAAGGCTCATTCCGCCCCGCCCCCTTCCTCGCCGCCGGCCCCCTCCTGACGAAAGGCATCTGCCATTGCAAGGTTCAGCAGCGTTTCCACCTCGTCACGCGCATTGCTTGCCGTGGTGTAATCGCCGGAGGAAAGAGCGGCCAGCTGGCCCGTGCTCACGCCGGCCTGCGCCTCCAAAAAGGCGCTTATCTCGCCGCAGGCAAGGGCATACTGTTCTTCATTGCCGGGCAAAATGCCCGTTTCCGCCTGCATGCTCAGCATCTGCTGGGCGGCATAAGCCATACCCCAAGCGTCAATATCCCCTTTCTCCACGGCGTCATACCAATCGCCAAAGAAATCCTGCCGAAGGGCATAAATCTCTACACACTGGGCATAGGGTACCAGCATCTCGTCCTCCTGGCCATAGATATCCAGGTCGTTGACATAAAAGTAACTGGACATGCGGGCATATTCCCCCGCTTGCCACATGGGGGCAAGGTTTTCCGCATGCCTGCCGCTGAACAGCCCTGCAATGGGGTTGTTTCCGCCCTCGATTGCAATGGCCACAGCCCAAAGCAGCGCCATGGTAATGGCGCCCGCCAGCAGAAGCGCCGTTGCCCCCCTGCTTTTCCGGGCGGCCTCGTCCGCACCGCCCGGCCGCGGCGCACGGGCCCTGCTTTGCGCGCGGCTGCCCTGCCCGAAGCCCCTTTTCCACCTGGGCTTTGCCAGCTTTGGAGAATCGGCCTCTGTGCCAAAAGTCTCGCTGCATGCGCCCGTGGCGCTTTCATGCCCGGTGCCGAATATGTCCTCCTGCTGTTCCGTAAGCCGTCCGGCGTCTGTGCCGTACATATCTTGCAGGATATCAGTGTCCTCCGGATCGAACATAGAGTTTTTCGCCGCCATAGCGCATCCCTCCCGTTTTCTGGAATCACATCATATTGCGCGCGCCCACGCTGTGCGGGCCACAGGGTGCTGGCACCGGGGCACCTGCATTTTCCGGTGCGGGGCCGAATAAGGCAGGCCGCCCGCCCAAGCGGCCCCGTGCCAGGCCTTCGTGTACAGAATGCGGCGCATCATACCACAAAGCCGCCGTTCACACCCAGCACCTGCCCGGTGACAAAGCCTGCCTGTTCAGAGGCAAGAAATGCCGCAGCCGCAGCGATATCCTGCGGGGTGCCAAGGCGACACAGCGGCGTCTCCTCGCACAGGGCCTCCCTATCCTGCGCAGAAAAGCCAGCCATCATGTCAGTGTCTACCGCGCCGGGCGCAATGCAGTTCACCGTCACGCCGCTGGGGCCCTCCTCTTTGGCAAGCGCTTTCGTAAGGCCAATAAGCGCCGCCTTGGCGGTGGAATACGGCACCTCACACGAAGCGCCCACCTGCCCCCACATGGAGGCGATGTTGATAATGCGCCCCCACTTTTGGCGAATCATATGCGGCAGCGCAGCCCTGCAACACAAAAACGCACCGCGTACATGCACGGCCATCATCTCGTCCCATTCAGCAGCCGTCACGTCTGTAAACAGCCTTTGGGCCGCTATGCCCGCATTGTTCACAAGAATATCCGGCTCGCCCAGCGCACCGCACACGGCGCTGAACAGGCAGACCACGCTGTCCTCGCTTTGCACCTGCGCCCTGAACGGCGCCGCCGCACCGCCCATGGCTGCTATTTCGCGGCATACCTGCTCCGCCTCTTCCTCATGCGTGTGCCAGCACACGGCCACGCGGCAGCCCTCGGCTGCCAGGGCCAGCGCAATGGCCCGCCCAATGCCGCGGGAGGCGCCCGTTACAACTGCGATTTTTTCCATTTCGGCCTCTCCCCCCGCCTGCGCTGCTCGCGCAATCGCTCGAAAAACTGTGCCAGCAGGGCGGCACACTCCTGCTCCAGAAGGCCGCCCTCCACCTGCGGCGCATGGTTGAACGGCAGGCTGAACAAATCTGTCACGCTGCCGCAGCACCCGGCCTTTGCGTCCCTTGCGCCGTACACCACGCGTTTCAGGCGGCTGTTGATGATGGCGCCCGCGCACATAGGGCACGGCTCCAGCGTGACGAACAGCTCGCACTGCCACAGCCGCCAGCCGCCCAGCGCACGGCACGCGGCGTCAATGGCAAGCAGTTCGGCATGATGGGTGGCGTTTTTCTGCGTTTCACGCGTGTTGTGCGCCGCCGCCACCACCTGGCCGCCTCTGGCCACCACGGCGCCCACCGGCACCTCGTCCAGCGCCGCCGCCTTTTCAGCCTGAGCCAGCGCAAGGCGCATCAATTCTTCATCTGTCATGGCATTGCCCCCCTCACTTCCGCACCCACAGGGGCAGCACGGCGCGCACAGCCAGCCCCAGCATCAGCGCCACAAACAGCGGCGACGACGCAAGGCGTGAAAGGCGCTTTTGGCGGTTTTTGGCGTCGTTCCAGCGGGGCAGTGCCGCCAGAATAGACATGCCCCTGCTTTTCAGAAAAGCACTGGTGCACAAAAGCGCCGCCAGAAAAAACACCAGTGTAAGGTAGCCTGTAAGAGCAAGCGCGCCTATGCCGTCCAGCTTTTGCGCCGCCCATGTAAAGCAGAAGGACATGCAGTTGTTGGCAAAATGCATCACCATACCGGGCAAAAGCGAACCGGAGGCATGCGCCGTAATGCCCAGCACCATTGAAATAAGGAACACGGCAGGCATCTGCGCAATGTCGCCGTGCATCAGCGTAAACAGCACGCTGGTGAGCAGGATAGAAAACCACGCGCCCCACCGCGCGAACATAGGCTGCAGCGCGCCGCGCACGAACAGTTCTTCCACCACGGCGGGCACCACACAGATGCTGATAAAATACAGTGCCATCGCTCCGCGCCCCTCCGGAAGCTGGACGGCGTCCGGCGCCTGGTACCTTGTGCCGGCAGCCAGCATGCGCTGCAGCACGCTCACCACCATGTTCAGCACCAGGCTGACGCCCAGAAAGCTGGGCAGCAAAAGCCACATGGTGCCGTCACGCGGCACAGCCAGAGAAACCCGGCCAGCCAGCGGGCTGCCCTTTACCAGCGCGCGCACAAAGAAAAATGCCGCCAGCGCGCCTGCCCCGGCCAGCACCACATTCCACAGGCCCATCACCCATTCCGGTACGCCCACAGGGTTTGCAAGTGTCGCCCCCGCATGCATCAGGCGCAGCGTCATCCCTGCTGCCCGGCGCAGGGCCCAGGTGAGAGCAATGCACAGAAGGGCCCCCACCGCTGCAAGGTTCGCCGCATAGCGCAGCCTGTCCGGCTTTTTTGCCTGTGGCACGGCGAACACCTCCAAACAGCGAAATATTCCCAAACAAGATAAGTATAGCAAAAAAAGCGGGGAAATAAAAGATATTTCCCCGCCGTATGCTTTTATTTCTTAGTCGTAGGCAAACGCGGCCCGCACCACTTTCGCGCCCGAGGTGTCAGAAACATTCTGCGGCGTGCCAAGCCAGCCTGTATAGTAGACGCGCACCATATCGCCGGCCTTCAGCCGGGCAGATATCTCGCCGCCCGCTGCAAGCTGGGAAAAACGAAGGGTGCCGCCGCCTGCCGCCGCCAGCGTGATGGCGGTGCCGGACGCCTGGCGCACCGTGCCCAGCACGCTGGTCTCAGCGTCCAGCGCCGCGGTGCGCAGCTCTATTTTCTGCACCTTCATCTGCCGGGTGTCTGTGCCTGCCAGCTCGCCGATATAGCTTACACGCACCACATCGCCTGTGTCCAGCTCTTCCTGCGTGCCGCTCACCCTGCCGTATACCGTAAGCACGCGCCCGTCATACAAATGCAGCACAAGGCCGCCGTCCTCCTCCGCGCACTCTACAATGCCCTCAAGCTGGCGCACCGGCGAAAGGCGCACATCGCCCACACGGTATACAAGGGCCTGCGGTTCCCCGCTTTCCTCCGCCACAAGCTGCCCGCGCGAATATACCACCACCTGGCCGCCCGTGCGGAAGCCGTTCGGTGTATCGAATTCTACAAATTCCGTACCAAAGGTGTAGCGCGTGCCGTCAGACGCCTGCACTGTCATGGTGTGGCCCGCTTCGTCATAGCTGCGCACCGTAACCAGCGTCTGCACGGCGTCCGGCTGCACGGCACACTCCAGCACGCTGCGCACAATAACGCCGCTTGTATCCGACCCCTCCAGCGGGCCGTCAAACACAATGCGCACCCACATGCCCTTTCGGGCGCCATCGCGCAGGGCCTGTACATTATCTGCTGTGGTGAAGGTGTATTCCTGCCCGCCCGCCGTGCGGATGGCCGTGTCGTTCAGCGCGGCCTGTGTCACCACGCCGTCTATGGTGCTGGCGGTATACACCGGGTCAATGGCCTGCGTCCGCGAAGCGGACACGCGGTAAATATCCGGCCTGTTTTCCCCCTTGCCGTCCAGGCTGCCGCTGTATACTACCTCCACCCTGGCGCCCGCAGCAAGGCCGCCTTCAGGCAAAAAGGTGCTTTTGCTCAACTTCAGCACATATTCAAGGCCAGAGTTCGTGCGGAAGATAAGCGTGCCGTCTGTATAATCCAGCACCACGCCGTAGGCCACCGCCATACCCGGCGGCACCTCGCTTTGCGCAGGAGCACTGCCCGGCCGGGCGGGCTGAGCCCCCCCGCACCCTGCCAATGTCAGCGCAAAGCACAGTGCTAAAGCTGCCGCTTTCCACCAAATTTTTTTCATTGCGTTTGTTCCGTCCCTTTTTCGTTCTCGGCGCGCGGATGCCGCGTGCCCTCCATTCACAGGATATGCGCAGGACAGGCAGGTATGCCATTTCCTCAGCGCCTCTTCCCATATTATTATACAAACCGCCCCATTCCATGTAAACGCTTTTATCGCAACCCCAAAATTTTTACATTTTTCCTGTTCTTCGGGCATCTATGACCACCGGGCTGGCGGCCTTTGGCTGCCCAGCAAGGGGCTGTTATCAGCCTGCGCCTCAAACTATACGGAGTTTTATTTCACCCGCATCACATGCCCCCGGCCCGCAAACAGGCGGCCGCTGTTCTAACAAAACTTTTTGCCACTGACGGCCTGCTGCCGGCGCCCTGTTCCGCTCGACGCTTAAAGCAAAATTTTTTACGAGGCGGCCCGTACCGGCTTTGCCGCTTATTTCCCAAACCAGCCATAACTGATGGCTGGGCTGGCGCCCTCCATGCTCAAAAAAACAGGCCCCGGTTTTGAAAACCGGGGCCCATGCGCCGCCCTGCCGTGTTCTGCTTTACACACCCGTTTTAGGGTTTTGTTTCTGGCCAGCCGGGGCTTCTCCCGAAGGTGTGCCGCCCGTCGCCGGAATGCTCTCCTTCACCTTATAGCCGCAGGCCTTGCATACCTTTTCCCTGCTGCCCGCCTCAGTGGCAGTTGCGGGTTTTGTCACAACCCAATCTCCAAAGATATGCAGGTTCTCCAGCCTCTTTATACCGCAGACGGTGCAGTTCTTCCAGTGCTTTGCATCGTTAAAGTTCCATTCATTCGGAAAAATATGATCTTCTTCCGCAATGACAACAGAGCTCTCGGCAGGTTTGGAAACCAGCTTGCCGTCGGTTGCAGTTACAACAACCTTATAGGTGCCTGCCTCGGTGACCTGCATCTGCCGGCCGTGTTCTCCCTCAGCCACCAGCCGCCCGTCTTTATACCATTTCCATTTGTAAGTGACGCCGGGGGCCGCATGTGCGGCTTCGGCCGTAATAGTATCCCGGCCTCCGATGACATGCACCCTGCCGTCATTCGCTGTAAGCGAGACCTCGGGCGGGTTCAGCTTCCAGATGGGATGAAGTGCCAGGTTCTGGTCTACCGCGGCTTTCATATCCCATATTCCGAGGATGACCGTACTGTCATCATATTTTCTCATTGTCCAGCCGTCAACGCTGTACCCCGCCTTCGTCACGGCCTCAGAAGGTATATTGTTTTGGTCAAAGGGCTCACCGGGCATCGTATAGAAATATTCATACCGCTCCGTTGGATACACCCAGATATTGACGGCATACATCTCTATTCGCTGAATGTTCTGCCCCTGCACAAGCGCCCCCCATTTTTCATTTGCAAATTGAAAGCAGGAGGCATCCGGCACAAGGCCGTCTGCATAGGTGACAAATATGCGCCCGTCATCCCAGTCCATATCATCCAGCGTTACCGGCTGCGCGGGGGAAAAGGCCCCTACGACATCCACCCTGATATCCTCCGTCAGGTCTTCCCGCTGCATCACCACGCCTGAAATAACAGGAGAACCACTCAATTCCAATCTGCCGTCAAAGCAGACCGCATCGCCAACACCATCGGCAGTGGCATTGCCCGATATAACGCCGCCCTGCACCCTGATGATGGAGGAGCCGCCGTCCTCAAAGCTGAAAATACCTGCCCCGCTGCCAGTTTCCGTCGAGTTCCCCATGATGGAGCCGTCTTTCAGCGTAAAGTTGCCATCCCGCAAAAATACACCCGGTCCGTTGCCGGCGGCTGTATTTTCGGCGACAGAGCCGCCGCTCAGAACGCCTGTGCCGCCGTCCATAACAGCGATGCCTCCGCCGTAGTCTGCGTGGTTGTTTTTCACTTCGCCGCCCATGATCTCTGCATTGCCATAGCAGGCAATGCCTCCGCCGCCATACCGGGTGGTGTTATTCCGGATTGCACTGCTGCCGCTCATATAAAAGCTGCCAGACGCTGCCACGCCCACGCCGCCGCCATCATCCTGAGCAGAGTTATCGCGGATGGTGCCGCCGCTCATATTGAACACCCCGCCGCCGCCAACGCTCACGCCGCCGCCCACAAGCCAAGTGTTGGTATCATTGCCGAATATTTCACCGCCTGTCATATTCACAGTAGCCGAAGAAACCATCACTGCCACATGCTTATTATTGCACAGCTTTGCGCCCGCGCCGATATTCAGCACGGCGCCGTCGGAGACTGCCACAAGCGCGTCTGCCGCATCTACTGCCGCCTTATTGCCGTCCAGCGTGACATCCGAGAGGTTCAGCACTGTGCTGCCGCTTACTGTAAACAGCGCGCCTTGATACTCACCGCCCCGCTGCACGGCGGTACCGCTCAGGTTGACTTCCCCGGCGTTTTCCAGCTTCACGTTGCCTGTGATGAGGATGGTGCCACCTTCACCCGCCAGCTCCTTTGCCTTTGCCAGTGTTTTGACGGCGTTTTCCGCGTCTGTGCCCGTTTTATCATCGCTGCCGTGCTCGCCATTCAAATATACTGCAACAGCGTACGGCGCCGCTGTTTCCTCAGCCATGGCCGCGGGCAACGTGCACATAAGCAGGGCCATGGCCAGCAGGCCGCACAAAAACTTTCTTGCCTTTTTCATGTCTTTTCTCTCCTTCACAGGTTTTCGGCCCCGGTTTGCCCCCTTGTGAAACAGAGGGATTCTCCGGCATTGCCGGAGAACAGAAAGGGGCCCCTTTCACCGTGCTGCTGTGCGCGGCACCCAATATAGCTATATTCTACTGCAACCTTGCAAAAAAAGCAAACTCTTTTAGGGGAATTTAGCGCGGATACTCTTTTAGACAATGAATTCGGGCAAAAAAGGCGTGCCCAAGCCCGGGCACGCCTGATACTGTGCTGCAAAATACAGCCGCACTGGGAAATTACTCCTCGCCGCCCTCTTCCGCAGGGGCTTCGTTCAGCAGAGCCTTCATAGAAAGGCTGATGCGCTTTTTGTCATAATCCACGTCAATCAGCTTCACATTCACTTCCTGGCCCACGCTCAGCACGTCAGAGACCTTCTCTACACGCTCGTTCGAAATCTCGCTGATGTGCACAAGGCCGTCGATGCCCGGCAGAATGCGCACAAAGGCACCGAACTTGGTGATGCTGACCACAGGCGCGGTGAACACAGAGCCAATGGGATACTCTGCCTTGAATTTTTCCCAAGGGTTATCCTCAGCCTTTTTGTAGCCAAGGGACACCTTCTTGTTCTCGGTGTCGAGGTCTTTCACATACACCTCTATCACATCGCCCACCTTCACCACTTCGGAGGGGTGCTTGATGCGGTTCCACGACAGCTCGGAAATGTGCACAAGGCCGTCCACGCCGCCAATGTCCACAAAGGCACCGTAATTGGTGAGGCTCTTCACCGTGCCGGTGTACTTCTTGCCCACTTCCACAGTCTGCCAGAAGACTTCGCGCGCAGCGTCGGCCTTTTCGGCCAGCACCGAGCGGATAGAACCCACAATATGGCGGCCTTCACACTGAATAATGCGTAACTGCACGTTCTGGTGCACCAGCGCCGTATAATCTTCACTGTGGCGCAGCGTGGCCTGCGAACGCGGCACAAACACGCGCACATTCTTCACCAGGGCCACAAGCCCGCCGGAATTGGATTCGGTGACGTAGCCGTCCATAATTTCGCCGCTTTCCACGGCGGCGGCCACTTCTTCCTTGCCTTTGTTTTCGTCAAAACGGCGTTTCGAGAGATAGACAATGCCTTCCTGATCGTTCACTTTCGTCACAATGAGGTCGAGCTCGTCACCTTTCTTGACCAGATCTTCCGTTTTGGCAGAAGGGTCATTAGTGAGTTCCTCAAGCTTGACGAAACCTGTCTGCTTCGTGCCGATATCCACCTGAATCTCGCTGGGACCCACCGCCGTAACGATGCCCTTCACGACCTTTCCGCTGTATACCGGCTTCAGGGAAGCGTCAATCATTTCCTCAAAGCTTAGTTCCTCTTCACGAATTTCCTCGCTCATACTGCTCAGTACCTCCTCAATGATAGACGATGGCGTGGACGCCCCCGCCGTCACCCCCACGGTATCCGCACCAAGAAACCACTCCGGCTGAAGCTCAGCCGCTGTCTCCACCGTATAGGCCCTTGTATGCTTTGCCGCGACAGTAACAAGCTTTTGCGTGTTGGAAGATTGTCTGCCCCCGATGACGATCATCACATCGCACCGGCGCGCAAGGCTCTCTGCCTCTTTCTGCCTCGTCTCCGTAGCATTACATATTGTATCAAAAACAAGTGCATTTGTATAGAGTTTTTTCAGAAACTCTGCACATTCGGCCCATTTTTTCACTTCGAACGTCGTTTGGGCAACCATAAAAATCCCATTTTTAGTATTTTCTGGAATACAAAGTGCTTTCAACTCATCTAAAGAGGAAAAAACATGCACAGGCCCGTTTGTGTGGCCCACAATGCCCTGCACCTCCGGGTGGCTGCGATTGCCTGCCACAAACAGCGTTTTTCCCTCGGTGCCCGCGCGGGCTGCAATGCGGTGTATTTTGGCCACAAAGGGGCAGGTGGCGTCATGCACGCGCACTTGCAGGGCCGCCAGCTCGTCATATACACTCTGCGGCACGCCGTGGCTGCGTATCACCACCTCATACCCCTCGGGTACCCCGCACGGCAAGGCCGCGGTGACGGCGCCGCGGCGCTCCAGGTCTGCCACACACTGGGGGTTGTGGATAAGCGGCCCCAGTGTGGCCACACGCACGCCTTCGTTCAGAAGGTCGTAGGTCATGTCTACCGCGCGGGCCACGCCGAAGCAGAAGCCCGCTGTCTTTGCACGGATGATACGCATACTGTTTCCTTTCCGCGCGGGCGGGCTGCTGTTTGCCCCGCGCTCAGGCATATTGTTTGTTTTCCTCATACAGCCGCCGCCATTCGGCGTGCAGAAGCTCTTTGCACGCGCGCAGCTTGGCGGCACTGCGCACCTCGCCCAGCGCCAACTTTTCCGCCGGAATAGGCGGGCCGAACACCACCGTGCACTGCCCAAACACGCGCATTCTGCCGCCCTTATAGATAATGCGGCAGGGTATCATATCCACCCCGGCCTCGCTGGCAATGACGAACGCACCCGACTTCAGGCGCCCGGGCTGCCCGTCCTTTGAGCGCGTGCCCTCCGGAAAGATAAGCGCTCCCTGGCCGCCCTGCACCTGCCGGACAGCCTGCTGCACCACGGCTGTGTCGCCCTTGCCGCGGTGCACCGGCACCACGCCCACATGGCGCAGGAACCAGGTGACAAAGGGGTTCACCTCAAACAGCTCCTGCTTTCCCAGCACAATCATGCGCGGGCCCCAAAACCGCGCCAGCACTACGAACACAGGGTCTATGGCCGAGATATGGTTCGGCGCAAGCACAAAACCGCGCCCTTTGATAAGATGCTCGCGCCCTATGACGCGGATGCGGAACGCAATGTGCCACACCAGCCACGCCAGCGGCACAATGATGCAGTAAAACAAAATGCCCGCCCCTTTCCGCCTCAGCGCGCCAGTTTTTTGCGCACGGCCTGCGCCAGCGCCGCATAGGCTTCTTCCTCAGACAGGCCGGTGGTGTCCACCAGCACAGCATCCGGCGCCTGCTTCAGCGGGCGCACCTTGCGGTGGGAATCGTCCCAATCCCGCTTTTCCACGTCAGCCAGCACGGCGGCATAGCTTACGGTTTCTCCCTTTTGGCACAGCTCTTTCCAGCGCCGCTGCGCGCGCTCGGCGCTGGAGGCCGTGAGGAATATCTTCACCTGCGCGTCGGGCAGGATAGCCGTGCCCACATCGCGCCCATCCATCACCACGTCGTTTGTCTCTGCCATGCCGCGCTGCAGCCCAAGCAGGTGGTCGCGCACGGGCAGAAAGGCCGACACGCCGGAGGCCGACATGCCCACCGCCTCTGCGCGCACGGCTGCGGTGACGTTCTCTCCGTTCAAATAGATATGCTGTGCACCGTCCTCATACGAGAGGCGTATGTCTATCTCGTCCAGCAGGGCCTGCACGGCAGCGCCGTCCCTTGGGGGCACGCCCTTCCGCAGCGCATACAACCCCACGGCGCGGAACATGGCGCCCGTGTCTACATACACATAGCCCAGCTCTTTGGCAAGGCGGCGTGCCAGGGTGGATTTCCCTGCCCCGGAGGGGCCGTCGATGGCAATGGAGATCATGTGTTTTCCTCTTTTCTGTTTGCTGTCTTGCGCGCGGCGCATGCGGGGCCGCCGCTGCGCCCTTCGGCCCCGATGGGGATATGCAGGGCCGCGGCCTTGGCCGTGGCAAAGGCAAGGCCAAGGTTGTAGCCGCCCGTATAGGCGTCCACATCCAGCACCTCGCCCGCGAAGTAAAGCCCGGCGCACAGCCGGCTTTCCATGGTTTTGGGGTCTACTTGCCTTGTGTCCACCCCGCCGCTGGTGATGACGGCGTGGGCAAGGCTGCCCTTCTCTTTTATCTCGACAGGCAGGGCTTTCAAAAGCGTGCACAGCGCCCGGCGCTCGGCCCGCGTAAGCTGGTTCACCCTTTTTTCAGGCGGCACGCCCCACATAGCCAGCACCTCCCCGCGCATAGAGGCCGGCAGAAGGCCGTCCAGCGCATGGGAAGCCTGCCTGCCTGCAAGGGCGGCAAAGTCGCGCAGCACGCGCGCTTCCAGCTGTTCGGCGCTGAGGGCGGGCTTCAAATCAATGGTGACGCGGTACGGGTGCTTTTCCATATTTCGGATATGGGCCGAGGCAGAGAGCACCAGCGGGCCCGATATGCCGAAATGCGTGAACAGCATCTCGCCCTGCTCGCAGAATATGGGCTTTTCGCCCTCCCACAGCGTGAGGGCCACGTTTTTCAGGGCAAGGCCCTGCATGCGCTTTGCCACATCGCCCTTTTCCACCAGCGCCACAAGGCTGGGCTGGGGCGGCACCACAGTGTGCCCTGCCGCCTTGGCAAAGCGGTAGCCGTCGCCCGTGGAGCCCGTCGCCCGGTACGACACGCCGCCCGTGGCCACCACCACGGCCCCGGCGCGGTATTCGCGCCCGCTTTGGCCGCGCACGCCGCACACGCGCCTTCCGCCGCCCTCCTGCCGGAACAAAAGCTCCCGCGCGCCGTCGTACACAATGCGCGCGCCCCCGGCAAAGCGCAGCAGCGCCGCAAGGATATCCCGCGAGGAATCGCTCTGCGGGAAAACGCGCCGCCCGCGCTCCACCTTCAGCGGCACGCCCAGCTCGTCTTCAAACAGGGCCATCACCTGCGCGGGCGGGCAGGCCGCCAGCGCGGAATATAAAAAGCGCGGGTTGCGCCGCACATGCTTCAAAAATTCCTGCGCGTCGCAGGCGTTCGTCAGGTTGCAGCGCCCCTTGCCGGTAATCAGCAGCTTTCTGCCGGGCGAGGGCATATGCTCCAGCACCGTCACGCGGTGCCCGGCACGCACAGCCCACCCGGCGCAGAACAGCCCGGCGGCGCCCGCGCCTATGATGACAACGTCCGCCACGGCGCACGCCCCCTTTCCGCTTTCTGCCGAAGCAGCCCGAACCCACAGTTATTTTGTATTATATCCCATTTTCCCTTTTGCCGCAAGGCCGCACATAAGCGCGCCACCGCTTCTGACCGCCTGCCCTGCAAAAAAGGCGGCCGCCCGAAAAAGCGGCCGCCCTGCGGGGCATGTGTTTACAGCACCCTTTCCATGGGAAGATAGGCAAGGGTACCGTTCGGCACCTCTTCGCCGGTTTTTATGAAACCATTTTTCGTCCAGAACGCTTCGCTCTGCGGGTTGCCCTTATCCACTGCAAGGCGAAGCCTCGATACCTCCAGCGCGCCAGGCAGGCCGCGCAGCCCCTGATAAGCTCGCTGCCCGTCCCTTTTCCCTGCTCGCTCTGCTCCACCATAAAAAGCCCGATATATGCAGTGCCCTTTTGCGGGTAATCCAGAACGAGGTCCATCACGGCGACCAGGCGGCTGCCATCAAAAAAGCCCAAACAGTGTTTATCCTTTTTCTCTTTTCCCGGCGGCAGGGCAGCCATATCCTCCAATATACTTTGCTTTGTGACAAACGGCGGGTGATATTGATAAAAAAGCTTGTTTTTCCGGCTGAGCTCAAAAACGGCGTCCACGTCGCCCCTGTTCAGATATCTTGCGGCAAACCGGGCGGTCATTTCCTGTATTTCCATTTTCCCATCCCTCAGGCTTTCAAAAATAGGGCTGCCTGCGCTTATTTTACTATTCCGCCGGTCTGTTTACACCCCCTGCCCGCAGCAGGCAAGGGCGGCTGCCCCGCATGGCGCAAAAGCGCCGGCGGCTGCGGAACACCTGTCTCTCCGCGCCTTCAAAGTTTTATGAAGCCTGATATGGAAAGCCCGATTATCCGGACAAATACAGTATTCAGGCCATTCGTCAATCAAGAAAGCAATTATGTTACCAGGAGCCCACCAGAATTGAAGAAGCCTCGATGAAGAAGCCTTGATATGGCAGTAAAAGCGCAGGGAAGGTTCCATAAAGAGCGTATATCCCCCCTTCTCATGACTGCAGCCCGCTTCATTTTATGGTAAAATAAGAAACACCACACCAAACAGAAGGGCGGGCTGAAATGCCCCGCCAAAAGCTGCACGCCTCCTTTTCCCGCCTGCGGGGAGGCGGGGCGGAAAAGGCCCTGCCGGAGGCCTCATGAAAAAGAGGGGGACTGGATATGAAAGAAAAAAGACGCGAATTTTTCGTTTTGACGGCAGCGGCTTTTTTGACGGGTGCCGTTCTGTATGGGGCGATGGGGCTCTATGCCGCTCTTTCGGGCCTTGCCGTCTGGGGGCAGCACACCACCCCTGCCCTTGCTGCTTCCACCACCGCGCTGGCGGGCGGCTATTTCTTTTTTTCTATTTTGTCCGGCATTTTGTTTACAGCGCACTGGCTTTCAGGAAAAACACTCCGTGCTAAAATACTGCTGACCGTCCTGTTTTTCATTCCCATCTGGCTGGCGATGGCGGGCATTTTTTACAGCCTTCCCTATGGCGTCTACAATTTTATCCAGTATCGGAATGCCCGCTGATGTCGCTGTCAGGGCCGCCCTGACAGCGCGCCGGGCAGGGCGCTGTCGCGCCGCCTCTGCCCGCCTGCCCTGCAAAAAAGGCGGCCGCCCGAAAAAGCGGCCGCCGCGTGTTATCCTATTTTCTCTTTTTTCTGTTTTTCCATGTCTGGTATAAAATATCCTTCAAAGCCAGCATTCCGGCCTGTTTCTCATAGCAGGCAGCAGCGCGGGTGCAGGAGACCGGGCCCGAGGCATGCACGGCGGAGGCAGAGGGCACCGCCGGTACAATGCCGGAGGAAAAGCGGTATTTTTGCCGCAGCTCATCCAGCATGGCGTCTAAGCTGCGGATATAATTTTGTACATTTGCCCCTGTCTGGCAGCGAAGCTGAACGAGATATCTCTTTCCCCATTCGCTGTCCAGTCAACAGCCCCTTCGGCCTGCCCGTTCGTTTTTTCAATGGCCTGCCGAAGCCCGCTCACGGCGGCATCAAAGGAGATAAACTCATCCAGCGCAATGCCATACAGCGACGCCATTTTTTGGCCTGATCAATATCCGGCACCGTCTCGTCCGTTTCCCATTTTGAAATCGTTTGCCTGCTTACGCCCAGCCTTTCCGCCACGGCCTCCTGCGAAAGGCCGCGTCTCTTTCTTGCCTGAAACAGGCTGTTCCCTACGCTCGTCGTTCATCCCTCCATATTTCTGGTGCGGCTCTTATGATACGCCCTGCCGGGCCTTTTTTCCACCCACTATTCTTTCCATATCCGCCCGCCGGGCGGCTGTGCAAAGCTGCGGCCATGCAAGGTTGCGCACGGCGCGGCCCGGATGGTATAATAATAATAAAAAACGCCGCCGTCAGGCCGCGCGGCGGCAGGCACGGTGCGCAGCGCCATACGGCGCGCCGCGCCGCGGGGAGGGATTATGCGGATGAAATTATCTTCAAAGCGCGATATCAGCGCCAGGCTGCTGTGGGCGCTGGCACTGGCGGCTGTGGCTGTAAAGCTGCTTTTGTGCAGCCAGCAGCTGTTTGAGGCGGTGCCGCAGGCGTCCACCATTGACGACACGCTGATGTTCGAGATGGCGCGCAGCATCCGCGAGGGAAACTGGCTGGGGGAATACAGCTACCTCACGCTGGGCAAGCACAGCTTTTTTGCCCTGTGGCTGGCCCTTCTGAATGTGCTGCACGTGAACTTCATCGTGGGCGGCCAGCTGTTGTATGCCGCGGCCTGCCTTGTGCTGCTGGCCGCTGTGAAGCCCCTTTTCCGCACCAATGCCGCGCGCGGGCTTATGTTTCTGGCCGTCCTGTGGCTGCCTGCAAGCTGGGCGCAGTTTACTTTGCGCGTATACCGCGACAACATCTACCCCTCTTTGGTGCTGATGGCTCTGGCCGGCCTTACAGGCGCGTTCTGCCGCTTTGCACAGCCGGCCAAAAAGGCCGCGCCGTACTATATCGCCGCGGGCGCAGCCCTGGCTGCCGCCTGGCTGTGCCATGAGGACAACGCCCTGCTGCTGCCCTTTGTGGTGTGCGCGGCAGCGGTGTATCTTGTGTTTCTGTTCACCTCAAAAACAGCCGGGCAGAAGCGCGCAAAGCTGGCGCTGCTTTTGCTGCCGCTGGCGCTGTGGGCGGGCGGCGTGACGGCGTGGAAGGCCATGAACTATCAATATTACGGGCGGTTCATCGTCAGCGATTTTTCCGAGGGAGAATTTGCAGACGCCATGGGCGCCCTGACGCGTGTGAACCCCGGCGCACAGGAGAGATACATTCCCATCCCCTACCAGACGCGCCAGACGCTGTATGAGATATCGCCCACGCTGGCCGGCATCCGCGGCGAGATAGAAAACGGCAGCATGTACAGCCGCTACGGCTATGCCGACAAGCCGGAATTCATCGCCAACGGCATCCACTGGATGCTGCGCGAGGCCGCGGCCAATGCGGGCGTATACAGCACGCCCGAGACGGCGCGCGCCTTCTGGCAGGCCGTGGCAGACGAGGTGAACGCGGCCTGCGACGCGGGCAGGGTGCCCGCGGGCGGAAAACACAGCGGCGTGTTTCCGCCCGTGAAGGCGGAGTACATCCTGCCCAGCCTGGAAAAATTCTGCGACGAGGCCGCAGAGCTGCTTTTGTTCCGGCAGACCTCGCCCCGGGCAGGCCTCTCTGTCATCACCCCTGAGACGAATGCCGTGTGGGAAGATTTTCTGCACTGCCGCAGCTCATGGATGGCGGAATACGGCAGCACCACCGACGCCTACTTTACCCCCGCACAGCACCTTGCCTATCAGGCGCTGGACGCAGCGACATGGTGCATGCGGGTGCTTTTGTGGCCGATGCTTGCGCTGGCCGCGCTGTGGCTGTGCCGATATGTGCCGCAGTGCGTGCGGGGTGTGCGCAGGAAGGCGCCGCCCGCAGACATGGCCGGGTGTGTGCTGATGCTGGGTATGTGCTTGACAGGGCTTCTGCGCATGGCGGCGCTGGCATACCTGTTCGCCGTGTCCATCAAGCTGGAGCCCGCCTCTCTGATGTACATGTCGCCCGCCGCCGCGCCTATGATGGCCTTCGCTGCCTTCGGCGCCGCGCGCTGGCTGGAAGAAAAATTTTCAGAAAAGGCATCTTCCCAAAAGGCATAAAGCCCTTTCATATGCACGAAAAGGCGTTTTTATTTCCTGCGCACCGCCAAAGCTTTTTCAATTCCCCGGCACAGCCGGGGGCTCAGACTGCAAAACTCCCCCGCGGCCAACCGGATGGCCGCGGGGGAGTTTTTCTTGCTTTTATGCCTTATTCCAATGCCGCAGAGGCACCGGCCTGCTTTACACGCGCAGCACAATGGCGCCGTCCTGTGCGTCCACCTGCACGCTGGCAAGCCCCCTGCCGGAAATGAGCATCTCGCTCAGAGGGTCCTCTATCTCCTTGCGGATGACGCGGCGCAAATCGCGCGCGCCGAACCTGCCGCCCTTCGCCTTTTCGCACAGCAGGGCCAGCGCGCCGTCCGTCCACGAAAGGCCGATGCCCTTTTCACCCAGCGGCGCCTTGTATTCGCCCAGCATCAGCGCGGCTATCTGCCGCAGCTCCTGTTCGCCAAGGGGGCTGAACACCACCACTTCGTCCACGCGGCTGAGAAACTCCGGGCGCAGGAAATCGGAAAGGGCCTTCATGGCCTTGTTGCGGCTCATTTCGGCCTGAGTCTTGCCGAAGCCCGTCTCGCCCACCTTGTCGGACGAGCCCGCGTTTGACGTCATACAGATGACGGTGTTCTCAAAATTCACCGTGCGGCCCTGCGCGTCGTTCAGCTTACCCTCGTCCAGTATCTGCAGCAAAATGTTCATCACGTCCGGGTGGGCTTTTTCTATCTCGTCGAACAGCACCACGCTGTACGGGCGGCGGCGCACCTTTTCGGTGAGCTGCCCGGCCTCGTCATAGCCCACATAGCCCGGCGGCGAGCCGATAAGGCGCGACACGGCGTGCTTTTCCATAAATTCGGACATATCCAGGCGGATAAGCGGGTCCACCGTGTCAAACAGCTGCAGCGCAAGCTGCTTTACAAGCTCGGTCTTGCCCACGCCCGTGGGGCCCACAAAGATGAAGCTTGCCGGGCGGCGGCGCGCCGCAATGTCGGCGCGGCTGCGCTTTACCGCCGAGGCCACAAGGTGCACGGCCTCGCGCTGGCCGATGATTTTGCCGTTCAGGGCCTCCTCCAAATGGGCCAGCTTCGAATACTCCGTCTCGCGCACCTTGGCCGCGGGAATGCCCGTCCAAAGCTCTATCACACGGGCCACGTCGTCCATGGTGACTTCTATTTTCTCCACGGCTTCACGCTTTCCGGCAAGGTCCTTTTCCAGGGCCTCTATCTCATAGTTCAGGCGGGCCACCGCCTCATAATCCGGGCCCTCCTTGCCGTTTTCCGCCTCCTCCTTTTCCGCCCGCAGGGCGGCCAGCCGCTTTTCGCCGTCTGCCCATTCGGTAATCTCCGCGTGGCGCAGGCTGCAGCAGGCGCAGGCCTCGTCCAGAAGGTCGATGGCCTTATCGGGCAGAAAGCGGTCTGTGATATAGCGCTCGGAAAGCTCCACGCAGGCGCGCACAATGGCCTGCGGCACCTTTACATGGTGGTGCGCCTCGTAATAGCTCTTCACGCCGCACAGCACGTTCACCGTGTCGTCCAGCGAGGGCTCCTCTACCTTCACGGGCTGGAAGCGGCGCTCCAGCGCCTGGTCCTTTTCGATATATTTGCGATACTCGGCAAAGGTGGTGGCGCCTATCACCTGTATCTCGCCGCGGGAAAGGGCGGGCTTCAGAATGTTGGCCGCGTTCATAGCGCCCTCGGAATCGCCCGCGCCGGTGATGTTGTGGATCTCGTCGATGAACAGGATGACGTTGCCCGCGGCCTTCACCTCGCCGATCAGCCCCTTCACGCGGCTTTCGAACTGGCCGCGGAACTGCGTGCCCGCCACAAGGCTGGTGAGGTCCAGCAGATATATCTCCCTGTCCTTCAGGCCCGCGGGCACCTCGCCCGCGGCGATGCGCAGCGCAATGCCCTCGGCAATGGCCGTTTTGCCCACGCCCGCCTCGCCGATGAGGCAGGGGTTGTTCTTCTGGCGGCGCGAGAGTATCTGGATGGTGCGGTATATCTCCCGGTCGCGCCCGATAATTGCGTCCAGCCTGCCGTCGCGTGCCTTCTGTGTGAGGTTCTCGCAGTAATTATCCAGAAATTTGCGTTTTTTGCCCTTTTCCTTCGCGCGCGGGTCTTTCTTTTCGCCGTCCTCTTTTTTGCGGGAGGCAAATATCCCCAGCGGGAAGGTGCCCGCGCCGCCCGGCACAAAGCGCTCTTCCCCGCTGCCGTCGCCGTCCGGGCTCTCATCCTCTTCGTCCTGGCCGGCATCCTGGCCGTCGGCGGCGCCCATGCCCATCATGTTCTGCATCATTTCAGAGGGGTCCATGTCGCCGCTCTCCATCATGCCGGCAAAGCGGTCCTCCATGGCCTCCAGATCTTCGCCGGAGATGCCGAACTGCTTCATGATATCGTCCAGCGGCTTGATGCCAAGCTCGCGCGCGCAGGAAAGGCAGTAGCCTTCATTTTTCATTTCGCCGTTCTCCATGCGCTGCACGAACACGATGGCCGGGCGTTTTTGACATTTGTTACAAAGCATTCCTCAGGGTTCCTTTCCGGCCCGAAATAGGGCCATCACAATATTGGCATATTCAAAAGCCGCTGCCTGCGCGCGGCGCCTTCAGGAGAACGGGTTATATGCCGAGAAAAACGTATACAGGCGGCTGCCGGCAAGCGCCTGGTCGTTCAGGCCGGGCAGGCTGCCGCCGGTGATAACAACCACCGCCCAGATAATGCACAGCACCATCAGCGCGTTGATAAGCCCCGCCACAAGGCCGATGACGGCGCCAAGGCCCCTGTTCACGCCGCCCACCAGCGGCACGCGGTTCACATTTGAGAAAATGGCCGCCAGAAGCGAGATTACCACGCGCCCCAGCACGAACACCGCAAAGAACACCACCACGCCAATCAGCGGCATTACCAGCGGCGCCACCACATTCTCCACAATGGCAAGCGCCATATCCGGCGCACCGGAATTAAAAATGCTGTCTGCCTGCTGGGTGATGCTCTCCAACAGAGAGGCGGGCAGAAATGCAGAGAACTTATCCAATATGGCCTGCACTCCGGCGGCCCCCTGCTCGGAAATGAGCCGGGCCGTCTGGTCTATCAGGCCGGATTTGAAAAAATTTTCAAACAGGGTGGGCGACACCCTGCCGGATAAAAACCACGCCAGCGCCAGCGAGGCAAGGTTGCCCACAAGGCCCAGCAGCCCGGCCAGAAAGCCCCGGCGCATATAGTATGCCACAGTGAACACCACAACGCCCACCAGGGCAACGTCAAGAAGAATGGCTGGTGAAAAGTCCATAATATCCTGTCCCTTTCCAAAACTTTTTGCAGGGCGCGCGCTGCGCGGCTCAGGCGCTTTCGCTGTGCGCCGAAGCGGGCGGCGCGCCGGAGGACGCGGCCTGCCCGCCGCCCGCCGCACCGCTTTCCTGCGGGGCGGCAAATTGAAGCTCGCTTGCGCTGGCCGCTGTGAGCAGCACCGTCTTTTTGGCGGCCACCACGGCAAGGGGGCGGTTCTCTGTCTGCTGGATGCCCCACAGCGTGCCGTCCAGGCCGTAGCAGTACACGCCGCCCGCAGCCAGCACATAGGCCTCCCGGCGGCCGACAGTGACACTGAACGTGCGCGCGCCCACCGACGCTTGGCCAGTGACGTTCAGCCCGCTGTCAAACAGCACTACGCGCGTCTGCGCCGAGTGCTCGCCGTCGCCGAACAAAAGCGCAATGTTTCCGCTGCTGCCCATAGAGGCGCTTTGCACCGGCAGGCCGCCATAGTCAAAGCGCGCCAGCTCGCTGCCATCCTGCGCGTCATACAGGGCCATGTAATTGTCATATACCACCACCACACGGCTTGCCGAGGGGTAGAATATTTTCAGCGGCATGCCGTCCGGGTTTTCCAGCACGGCATCCGCGTCGGCCTCGGCGCCGGGGTCTGTGGTGAACAGGTACACCCTGCCCGAAAGCGCGCCGTTCTCGCTGCCGGAGCAGCCCACGGCGAAATGCTTGTTGTCGCCGGCAAAGGCCATGGCCGTGACATGCTCAGAAGTGTAAAACGTGAATATCTCTTCAAACATGGGCGTATACACGCTCACCTGCCCGCGCTGGGCGATGGCCAGCGTGCCGCCGGGGCTCATGGCGCACAGCTCGATGGCGCTTGGCGCGGAATATTCCCACAGGGTGCGGCTGCGGCTCTCTACCGAAAGGCTGGTGCCGCCGCGGTGGTACAGGCACAGGCGCGTGCTGCCCGCCGCCATGGCCGGGCGCGCATAGGAATGCGGCACTGTGCGCAGCAAAGCGCCGTTGGCAGCATAGATGGAGAGCTCGTTGTCCGTCAGCATGGCAAAGCCGCCGCCCAGCGGCTGGGCATTCTGCAGGCCCTGCGCGCGCACGGCAAAGGGGAACTCCTGCCCTTCGCTGAACAAAGCGCGCAGTGTGTCGAACTTATCGCCCAGCACGCTGGCCGAGGCGCCGTACAGCCCCGTAAAATAAGCCAGCACAGCGGCCAGAAACACCACGCACACGCACAGCCAGCGCAAACGGCGCATGCGCTTTTTGTGGCGTATCTGCGCAAGGCGCGGCATGTCGCTTTGCACGCGCTGGCGCCTTGCGCCGCGCCGCTGCGCGCCCTGCGGGCGGTATGGCTCCTGCGGTTCCTGCGGGCCGAAAGGGCCCCCGTTTACGGGCGGCATGCGCGCGCCCCCTTTCCCTTGGCCGCCGGGCGGCCTTTTTTTCGCGGCATCAGCCGCCGTAATTCACGCGGTACAAAAACAGGCCCTTCGCCGGGGCAGTGTCGCCCGCCAGCGCGCGCCGCCCGCTTTGCAGCGCCGCGCGCATCCCCTCGGGCGGCATGCGCCCGGCCCCGGCCTCCACCAGCGTGCCCGCAAGGATGCGCACCATATTATATAAGTAGCCGTCCGCGCAGATATGCAGCACGATGGCCCTGCCCTCGCGCTGCACGCGGAAAAAGTGCACGGTGCGCACAGTGTCGGTTATTTTGCTGCCGGCGCTCATAAAGGCGGCAAAATCGTGCGTGCCCACGGCGTATGCCGCCGCGCGCGCCATGGCCGCCTCATCCAGCGGCTGCGAGATGCGCCAGTGATATTTTGCCTCGAAGGGGTCGTCCACCGGGCTGTTCCAGATGCGGTAGAGGTACTCCTTGCTCTGCGCGCTGTATCGCGCGTGGAAGTCGTCCGGCACCTCGCGCGCAGCCAGCACGCGGATGTCCCCCGGCAGAAAGCGGTTCAGCGAAAGCGGCAGCTTTTGCGGCGGGATGAGCTTCGGCGGCATATAGCTCACGCAATATTCCAGCGCGTGCACGCCCGCGTCCGTGCGCGAGCAGCCCTTCACCGGCGGGCGCATGCCGTACAGCGCCTGCATGCCGTCCTGCAAAGCCTCGCACACGCTCAAGGCATTTTTCTGCACCTGAAAGCCGTGGTAGGCCGTGCCGTCAAAGCGCAGCGTCAGCAGCATCTGCATGCCATGGCCCTCCTTTTGCTCATCATGTCAGCCCCAAAGCCGCGCCCACAGCATGCCGCTGCACGCAATGCAGCACAGCACGGCCACACACACGGCGCTGAGCAGCCAGTCCTTCCCCGTGAGGCGCAGCGTTTTCAGCCGCGTGCGCCCCTCGCCGCCGTGGTAGCAGCGGCACTCCATGGCGGTGGCCAGCTCGTCCGCCCGGCGGAAGGCCGAGATGAACAGCGGTATCAGCACCGGCACCAGCGCCTTCACGCGCTGGGTAAGGCTGCCGGAATCGAGCTGCGCGCCGCGCGCCTTCTGCGCGTTCATAATCTTCTCCGTCTCTTCTATCAAAAGCGGGATGAAGCGCAGGGCAATGGTCATCATCATGGCAAGCTCGTGCACAGGCAGGTGCAGCCTTGCCAGCGGGCGCAGAAGGCGCTCGATGGCGTCCGTCAGCACAATGGGGCTGGTGGTGTAGGTGAGCAGGCTGGTGCCCGCAATGAGGCAAATGATGCGCACCACAATCATCACTGCGTAGGAGATGCCCTCGCGGTAAATTTTCAGAAAACCCCAGTGCACAAGCGGATGACCCGTGCCCGGCATGAAGCACACGTTCAAAATTGCCGTGAAAATGATGATGGGAATAATGGGCTTCAGGCTTTTCAGCACCAGCTTCAGCGGAATGCGCGCCACACCGTACAGAAACAGCAGAAACGCCACGGAAAGCCCCAGCCCCAGCGCATTCGAGCCCATGAACAGCACCACAATATATGCCACGCTCAGCACAATTTTGGCGCGCGGGTCCATGTGATGTAACGGTGATGTGCCCGGGAAATGCTGGCCGATGGTGATGTCTCTCAGCATGTACCCGCCCCCCCTTTTTCCAGCATGCCGCGCAGGATATTTGCGGCATAGGGCACCGTATATACGTCCGCGGGCACACAAAGCCCCCACTCGCGCAGGCGCAAAAACACCTTTGTCACCTCAGGCACAGAGAGGCCCAGCTTCAAAAGCTCGTCCGCGCGGGCAAACACGGCGCTGGTGGCGTCGTACATGGCAATGTGCCCCGCGTCCAGCACCAGCACTTTGTCTGCATATTTGGCAATGTCCTCCATGGAATGACTCACCAGCACCACGGTGGTGCCCGTCTCTTTGTGAAACTGCTTCACCTGGCTGAGGATGGTGTCTCGGCCCTCCGGGTCCAGCCCGGCGGCGGGCTCGTCCAGCACCAGCAGCTTCGGCTCCATGGCAAGCACTCCCGCAATGGCGACGCGGCGTTTCTGCCCGCCCGAAAGCTCAAACGGGCTCTTTGTCAGCACGGCGGCGTCCAGCCCGCAGAATTTGGCCGCGCGCAGCACACGGCGGTTTATTTCTTCCTCCGAAAGGCCCATATTCACAGGGCCGAAGGCGATATCCTTATACACCGTCTCTTCAAACAGCTGGTATTCCGGGTACTGGAACACAAGGCCCACCATAAAGCGGAAGCGGCGGATGTCCTTCGGCTCCTGCCAGATGTCCTCGCCACCGATATACACCTTGCCCTCCGTGGGCCTGTTGATGCCGTTGAAATGGCCGATCAGGGTGCTTTTGCCGCACCCGGTAGAGCCGATGACCCCCACGAAGCTGCCCTGCTCGATGGAAAAGCTGATGTCGTGCAGCGCCACGGTGGCGTCGGGCATGCCCTGGCCGTAGATATAGCTGAGATGCTCCACACGGACAATGTCAGACATGGGCGGGCGCCTCCTTCCCTGTCAGCAGGCGGTACAGCGCCGCCGCGCACTCGTCCACGCCGATGATGTCCGGCGGCAGGTGTATTCCTCCTCCGTCAAGAAGGCGGCACAGCTCGGCAGGCTGGGGCACATCCAGATGAAGGGCATGCAGTTCATCCGCCCGCGTGAATACCTCGCGCGGGGTGCCGTCCATCACCACGCGCCCGGCGCTCATCACCACCACGCGGCCCGCCATAGCGGCCTCCTCCATGTAATGAGTAATCTGCACCACAGTGATGCCCTTCTCCCTGTTCAGGCTGTGCACAGTGCGCAGCACCTGCTGGCGGCCGATGGGGTCCAGCATGGCGGTGGCCTCGTCCAGCACAAGGCAGGCAGGCTGCATGGCCAGCACGCCCGCAATGGCGACGCGCTGCTTCTGCCCGCCCGAAAGCTTGTGCGGCGCTTTGTCCTTATAGGCATAGATGCCCGCAAGGCGCATGGCCTCGTCCACGCGGCGGCGCATCTCGCCCGGCTCTACGCCCAGGTTTTCCGCGGCAAAGGCAACGTCCTCCTCCACCACGGTGGCCACTATCTGGTTGTCCGGGTTCTGGAACACCATGCCCACCCTCTGGCGCAGCGCCAGAAGGTTTTCCTCGTCCGAGGTGGGCATGCCCTCCACCAGCACGCTGCCGCTTTCGGGCAGCAGTATGGCGTTGAAGTGCTTTGCCAGAGTGCTTTTGCCGCACCCGTTCGCACCCAGAATGGCCACGTATTCCCCTTTTTGAATGTCCAGAGAGATGCCGTCCAGCGCGGGCCTTGCGCCCTCGTCATAGCGGAACGTCACGTTCTGCACTGAAAGCATCGGCTGTATACCCTGCATGCAAATACTTCCCATCCCGCGCGGCAAAGGGCCGCGCCTTTAAATTCCCATTTTTTCAGCCCGGCGGCTCACAGCGCCAGCCACCATGCCGTGGCACCGCAGGGCACCACGCCGCCCGTGGCCGTTACCGGCAGGCCTATCTCGTCGCACTCGGTGCGCCCGCCGAAGCGCCGGGCCACCCGCTCGCGCAGCATGTACTCCATCACGCTGGGCGCAAGGCCTGTTGTATAGCTGTTCACTGCCACGAACAGGGGCTTTTCGCTCAGCACCCCGGCGCAGGCCTCAATGAAGCCGTCGATGGCGTCCTCCAGCTTCCACACCTCGCCCCCCGGCCCGCGGCCGTAGCTGGGCGGGTCCATGATAATGGCGTCATATGTTGTGCCGCGGCGCCGCTCGCGCGCCACGAACTTGGCGCAGTCGTCCACAATCCAGCGGATGGGCCGCCCGTCCAGGCCGCTTTCGGCGGCGTTTTCGCGCGCCCAGGCCACCATTCCCTTGCTCGCGTCCACATGGCACACCCTGGCCCCGGCGGCGGCACACGCCAGCGTGGCCCCACCCGTGTAGCCGAACAGGTTCAAAACGCTGACTTCGCGCCCGGCGGCTGAAATAAGCCCGCGGTAGCGCGCCCAGTTTACGGCCTGTTCAGGAAACACGCCTGTATGCTTGAAGCCCGTGGGCGACACAATAAGGCGCAGCCCCTCGCAGCTTATTGTCCACCTCTCCGGCATTTTGCGGCGGTATTCCCATTTTCCGCCGCCCGTGGCCGCGCGGTGGTACACGGCGTTCGCATTTTTCCATGCCTCGCTGCGCGGCGGTGTTTTCCAAAGCACCTGAGGGTCCGGCCGCACCAGCAGCGTAGAACCCCAGCGCTCCAGCCGGTTGCCCGCCGTGGCGTCTATCAGTTCATAATCCTTCCACTGTGTTGCTGCGCGCAAAGCATTTTCCTCCGTATCGTGTTCAGAATATCAGTATAGCGCGAAAAATGTGAACATTTCTATGCGCCGCGCCGCTTTATGCGCGCGGGGCGGCTCAAAAGCCTGCCAGCGCCTGCTGGCCGCTTTCGCCGGGCGCGCGCAGGCCAAGATGCTCGTAGGCATATTTTGTCACGCAGCGCCCGCGCGGCGTGCGCGTCAAGAAGCCAAGCTGCATCAGGTACGGCTCGCACACATCCTCCAGCGTCACGGCCTCCTCGCCCAGGGCCGCGGCAATGGTCTCAAGGCCCACAGGGCCGCCGCCGTACATCTCAATGATGGCGCGCAGAAGCCCGCGATCCATCTCGTCAAGGCCTATTTCGTCGATGTCCATGCGGCGCAAAGCGCCCCTGGCGGCCTTGCCGTCAATGGCGCCGTCGCCCATCACCTGCGCAAAATCGCGCACGCGCTTCAAAAGACGGTTTGCCACACGCGGCGTGCCGCGGCTTCGGCGCGCCATCTCCAAAGCGCCGTCCGGCGTGCAGGGCACGCCCAGGATGCCCGCCGAACGGGTGACTATCCTCGCAAGCTCGTCCGGTGTGTAAAGCTCCAGCTTCAAAAGCACGCCGAAGCGGTCCCGCAGAGGGCTTGTGATCTGCCCCGCGCGCGTGGTGGCTCCCACCAGTGTAAAGCGCGGCAGGTTGATGCGGATGCTCTGCGCCGAGGGGCCCTTGCCTATCATGATGTCCAGCGCATAATCCTCCAGCGCGGGGTACAGCACCTCTTCCACCTGGCGGGAAAGGCGGTGTATCTCGTCGATGAACAGCACGTCGCCCTCCTGCAGGTTTGTCAGCAGCGCGGCCAAATCGCCCGGCTTTTCAATGGCCGGGCCGGATGTGACGCGGATCTGCACGCCCATCTCGTGCGCCACAATGCACGCCAGCGTGGTTTTGCCGAGGCCCGGCGGGCCGTACAAAAGCAGATGGTCCAGCGGCTCGCCGCGCAGCTTTGCCGCCTTCAGGTACACGCGCAGGTTTTCCTTCGCCTTATCCTGCCCGATGTATTCCTCCAGCGTTTTTGGGCGCAGGGTGGCCTCGGCGTCAAAGTCCTCCTCGCGCGGCTCGGGGCTCACAAGGCGCGCAGAGGCGCCCACGTCCACAGTTTCCAGCGCCATGGCTTACCTCCTTCTGCCAATGCCCTGCAAGGCAAGGCGTATCATTTCCTGCACGGGCAGGGCCGGGTCTCCCCCTGCCAGGGCGGCGGCAGCCTCTGCCGCCGTATAGCCAAGGCCCACCAGCGCGGCCTGCGCCTGCGCCGCCGCGCCCGCGGGCGCGGCAGGGGCCGCAAAGTCGGCGGCGGAAAGGCCGCCTGCAAAGCCCTTGCCCACTTTATCCTTCAGCTCCAGCACAATGCGCTGGCCCAGCTTCGGCCCCACGCCGCTGGCGGCGGTGAACGCCTTGTGGTCGCCTCCCTGCACGGCAAGCACCACGCGCGCCGGGCTCAGCGCGCTGAGAATGGCAAGCCCCACCTTCGGCCCTACGCCCGTCACCGCCGTAAGCAGCCGGAACATGGCCTGGCTCTCTTTATCGGCAAAGCCGAACAGCGCCACGTCGTTTTCCGTCACATTCATATGGGTGTACAGCGTACATTCCTGCCCTACAGCGGGCAGCGCGCCCGCCGTGGAGGAGGGAATGGCCGCGCAGAAGCCCACGCCTGCGCATTCCACCACCGCCATGTCGGCTGTTTTTTCTACCAGGGTGCCGTGCAAACTGTATATCATGCCTGCCTCCGTCTTATCTCTGTTCTCAATCCAACGCTTATAAGCACAAGCCCGTGCGCCGCGCTTTAATCGTACCCAAGCTGCTGGCGGCGCGTGCGCGCAAGGCCGTACTGGCGCGAATGCGCGCTGTAGCCGTGGCAGATAGCCAGCGCCAGCGCGTCGGCCGCATCGTCCGGCCTGGGCACGGCCTGCATGCGCAGCAGCGTGCGCGTCATTTCCTGCACCTGCTTTTTCGTGGCCTTGCCGTAGCCCGTGACGCTCTGCTTCACCTGCATGGGCGTGTATTCAAACACCGGCACGCGCGCAAGCTGCGCGCACAAAAGCAGCACGCCGCGCGCCTGCGCCACGGCCATGGCCGTCGTCTGGTTGTGCTGGAAGTACAATTGCTCCATGGCGACGGCGTCCGGCTTCAGCGCCGCAAGAAGCTGCGTCATATCCGCATAAATTTCTTCCAGCCGCTGCTCAAAGCGCGTGTGCGCCTGCGTGGTGATTGCACCGTACTGCAAGGGGCAGAACGCGCCGCGCGCATATTCCAGCGCGCCAAAGCCCACGATGGCATAGCCCGGGTCCACCCCCAGGATGCGCATGGCTCTCCCCCCTTTGGCCGTACCGGCTGCATAAACTAATATAGTATAGCACATTTTGGCGCGCAATACAATTTTCGCGCTCGCGCTTTTGTCTGCCCGCGCCCCGCACCGGGCAGGGCGGGAATATGCGGGGCTATTCTGCAAGGGGGGCTTTGCCTGCCCGGCCGGGAATGCCTGCCAGGCTGCGTGCCTCTCTGAACGGGCGTAAGGCGTCCCGGCGGGGGCAGGCCCCACGGCGGTGTACGAGGCAGGCCCCGCAGGCACGGCTGCCCTGTGCGGCTGCGGACACGCGGACGGTTCCTTTCCCGCCCTGCGCAGGGTGCTGTGCCGCGCTTTTTCAAAATGCCCAAAAGGGGCGCATGCCGTACGGCGCACAAAGCGCACGCTTCTTTTCTGCGCCTGCGGGCTGGCGGCGGCCCTCTGCCTTGGCGCATGGGGCGCATACCGTTTCTACCGCCCCAACTGCGCGGCAGCCGCGCAGTATGCTGTGCAGGGCGTGGACGTAAGCGAATACCAGGGCGAGATAGATTGGCCCGCCCTTGCCCGGCAGGGCATTTCCTTCGCCTTTGTGAAGGCCACCGAGGGCAGCGGCTATACAGACCCGTTTTTCGCCCAAAACCTTTCCGGCGCACAGGCGGCGGGCCTGTATGCGGGGGCTTACCACTTTTTCAGCTACGATTCGCCGGGCCAAACACAGGCGGAAAATTTTATTGCCGCCGTGCCGCAGACGCCCGGCGCGCTTCCGCCCGTGGTGGATGTGGAGTATTACGGCAGCTATTATCTGTTTCCGCAGCAGGCGCAGGAGGCCCGGCGCGAGCTTGCCGTGCTTTTGCACGCGCTGGAAGCGCATTACGGCCAAAAGCCCATTCTTTACACCACGGCGCGCGCATGGCGGCAGTATATCTGCGGGGCGTTTGAGGAATACCCGCTTTGGCTGCGCAGCGTGTACGGCCCGCCTGCGGAAAACGGGCCGCAGTGGGCCTTCTGGCAGTATACAGACAGGGGCCGCCTTGCCGGCATTTCCGGGCCGGAGGCATTTGTGGACAGAAACGTGTTCTGCGGCACGGCACAGCAGCTTGCGGCCTTGGGCACATAAACACTGCCGCAGGCACATACAAAATAGATATGCGCCCGCGCGCGGCGCGGGCAGAAAGAGGGGCATCGCATGCTGGAAACCATAGGGGGCTTTATCAAAAGCATAGACGGGCTTATTTGGGGCCTGCCGATGATTGTGCTGTTATACGGCGCGCATATTTTCATGACGGTGCGCACAGGCTTTATTCAGCGCAAAACGTTTCTGGGCATCCGCCTTTCCGTGGCGAAGGACAAAGGGGCGGACGGCGATATCAGCCAGTTCGGCGCGCTTACCACGGCGCTGGCGTCCACCATCGGCACGGGCAATATTGTGGGCGTGGGCACAGCGGTGGCGCTGGGCGGGCCGGGCGCCGTGCTGTGGTGCTGGCTGACCGGCGTGCTGGGCATCGCCACCAAGTATGCCGAGGCGCTGATTGCCGTGAAATACCGCGTGAAAACAGAGGACGGGCGCGTGCTGGGCGGCGCCATGTATGCGCTGGAGCGCGGGCTTGGCATGAAAAGGCTTGCCAGGGCGTTTGCCCTGTTCACGGCGCTGGCCACCTTCGGCATTGGCTGCGGCGTGCAGGTGAACGCCATTTCCACCGTGCTGGACGGAAACTTCCACATTGCCCCGCTTTCCGTGGGGCTTGTGTGCAGCGCCCTCACGGCCGTGGTGATATTCGGCGGCGTGAAGTGGATAGCCGGTGTGTGCGAAAAGCTGGTGCCCTTTATGGCGCTGTTCTATGTGCTGGGCTGCACCTACATTTTATGCATCAACTACGATTGCCTGTGGCCTGCCGTGCGCACCATCTGCACGCTGGCCTTCACGCCGGGCGCCGCCGCGGGCGGCCTTGTGGGCAGCGGCATCATGGCGGCGGCCCGCTACGGCGTGGCGCGCGGGCTGTTTTCGAACGAAAGCGGCATGGGCTCGGCGCCCATTGTGGCCGCGGCGGCGCAGACAAAGAACCCTGTGCGCCAAGCGCTGGTAAGCGCCACCGGCACCTTCTGGGACACGGTGGTGGTATGCCTGATGACGGGGCTGGTGCTGGTATCCAGCATTATGAAGAACCCCTCTATCGACATGGCGGGCGTGACGGACGGCGGCATTCTGACCAATATGGCCTTTGAGCAGATACCCGTGGTGGGGCCGCTTATTCTGGTGGTTGGTATTGTGACGTTTGCCTATTCCACCATTCTGGGCTGGTCTTATTACGGCGAGCGCGGAGCCGAATACCTGTGGGGCAAAAAGGCCCTTGGCCCCTACCGCCTTGTGTTCTGCCTTGTGCTGGTAGCAGCGCCCGTGCTGAGCCTGCAGGTGGTGTGGGACCTTGCCGACATTCTGAACGCGCTGATGGCCGTGCCGAACCTTGTGGCCGTAGTGCTGCTTTCGGGCGTGGTGGCAAAGGAGACAAGGCATTACCTTGCCAGCCCCAGAGCGCTGGAGGAGACAGATGACACGCCTGTGCCCACCATAACAAGCAGCTGACCCCTTCGAAACAGACGCGCCCCGCCGCCGGCATCATTTTGCCGGCGGCGGGGCGCGCTTTATATCGGCGGCTGCGCTTTTACACAGCGGAACACCGTGAAGGGCCCGCCTGCCTCGGCGGGCACCTGCACGGGCCGCAGCCCGAACACCTGCCCCACCAGCGGCGCGGCGGCAAAAGCCTGCGGCGTGCCGGAGAAAATGACGCGGCCTTTGTCCATCACACAGATGCAGTCGGCAAGCTCTACCGCGTCGGCAAGGTCGTGCATTACCACCACCACGGTGCGCCCCTCTGCGCGCATGGCGCGAAGCTGGGCGTACACCATTTGGCGGTATTCTGCATCCAGGTTGGCGGTGGGCTCGTCCAGCAGCGCAATGGGCGCGGCCTGCGCCAGCAAAAGCGTAAAAAAGGCAAGCTGGCGCTCGCCGCCCGAAAGGCTGCACACGCGGCTTTGCGCCATGCGCTCCAGCCCGGTGCGCCGCAGGGCAAGGCGCACCTTTTCGCGCTCGCTTTGCGGCAGGCTGCCGCCGTAGCCAAGATAGGGCTGGCGGCCCATGGCCACCAGCTCTTCCACGGTGATGGGCGGCTGTGGCAGCGTCTGCGGCATCACGGCCAGCAGCCTTGCGCGCGCATTGGGCGAAAGGCCCTGCGAGGGCTGCCCGTTCAGCAGGATGGTGCCCGTGCAGTGGTGACGTGCACCCGCAATGCAGCGCGCCAGCGAGGATTTTCCGCTGCCGTTTTTGCCAAGCAGAGCCGTTATCTGCCCCGGCCGGGCCGTCAGGCTGGCGCCCTGCAGAATGGCTTTTTTGCGGTAGGTGAGGCACACGTTTTCACATTCAATCATAGCTGCGGCTCCTTTTGAACAGAAGAAACAGGAAGAACGGCGCGCCCATGGCCGCCATGAGGATGCCCGCGGGCAGCTCTGCGGGCGAAAACAGCACGCGGCCTGCAAGGTCTGACAGCGTCACAAGGCTGGCGCCCAGCAGCGCGCACGCGGGCACCAGCGCGCGCATGTCGTGCCCGGCCAGCCGCCGCGCCATATGCGGCACCACCAGCCCCACAAAGCCCAGCAGGCCCGCGTAAGACACAATAGCCGCGCACAGCGCGCTTGCCAGCGCCAGCGCGGCAAGGCGCAGCCCCTTTACGCGCACGCCCAGCGCCTGCGCAAGCTCGTCGCCCAGGCACAAAAGGTTCATGCGCGGGGCAAGCCCCTGCGCGCCCGCCAGCCCCGCCGCCACAATGACGGCGGGCACGGCCAGCTCGCCCGCGTACACGCCGGAAAAGCCGCCGGCGGAAAACGAGGCATAAGAGGAGAGAATGTCCGGATAAAGCTGTGATAAAAACGAGATGCCCGCATTGAACAGTGTGCCCACGGCAACGCCCGCCAGCACCACCATCGTTTTAGAGGTGTGGTGCCCCAGCGAGAACGACACACCCAGCACCAGCAGCGTGGTGCCGAAGGCGCCCGCAAAAGCCGCCGCGGGCAGCAGACGGAACGCCATGGGAAACAGGCACAGGAACGTCATGACGGCAAGGCCCGCCCCGGCGTTCACGCCGATGACGTTGGGGCTGCACAGGTCGTTGTCTGTGGCGCTTTGCAGAAGAAGGCCCGCCACGGCAAGCCCGGCCCCGGCAAGCAGGGCGCCCGCCACGCGCGGCAGGCGAAGCTGCCACACAATAAGGCGCGCCGTTTCTCCGCCTTTACCCACAAGGGCCTGCGCCACCTCGCCAAAGCCAAGACGCGCGCTGCCCATGGCAAGCCCCAGCAGGGCGCTGAGCACCAGCGCAGCCGCCAGCGCGGGAAAAAGCAGCGCCAGCCTGCGGCTACGCATTTTCACCCTCCGGGTACAAAAGCTGCGTCAAATAGCGGTAGGCTTCATCCCACCGCGCATTGGGCTTATAGTGGAACAAATCGCGCGGCAGGTAGTGGCACTGGCCGTTTTTCACGGCGTCAAGGTTTTTCCAGCCGCTTTGCGCCAGAACGGAATTCATGTAGGCAATGGCCGCCTCCTCGCTTCCCTGCGTGGTGATGAGGATGACGTCCGGCTGGTCTATCAGCACGCTCTCCAGCGAGAGCCCTTCGGAAAGCGCGCCCGCGGCGTCCGCGATATTCTGCGTGCCAAGCTGGGCCAGCATCACACCCACAAAATGGTCCTTGGCCGTTTTGGCGCGCGTGGCGGAATCGCCCGAGCCCGCGCGGATGAACAGCACCTTCAGCGGCTGGCGCCCCTGTACAGCCTGCTGTGCACCGGCCAGCGCCTCGTCCACCCTCGCCTGCACCTGCACGCCGTATTCCTGCCAGGCCCCGTCATCGCCCGTGATGTCTGTAAAAATTTTCAGCATTATGAGGTAGTCCTCAAAGCTCTCTTCGCGGAAGGCCGCGCTGGGGATGCCCATGCCGTTCAGCCGCTCGCACACCTCGGCCTGTGCGGAAAGGTCTGCCGAGGCGATGACGAAGTCCGGCTCGCAGGCCACAAGGTGCTCTGCGTCTATTTTCAGGCCCGCGCCGTCATCCACCAGCGGCGTGTTCTCTCCGGCAAATCCTCGCTTCACAGCCTCGCCCACGGTGACGCTCACCGTGCCGCCCGCAAGCTGCCACACCTCTGCGTGGGACGAAAGCAGCACGGCCACCTTCTGCGGCCGCTGCTGCAGCGTGATGCTGCGGCCGGTGGAATCGGTAAAGGTATAGGGGAATGTCCCCGCCTGCTGCGCCGCGCCGGATGTATCTGCCGCGTCGGACGCAGCCGCCGGGCCCGCCGGCTGTGCGCCGCAGGCGGCAAGGGAAAGCGCCAGCAAGCAGGCAAGCGCAAGGGCAAGTGTTTTTTTCAGCATCAGGTCTCCTCCTGTATTTCTACCGGTGTAAAAAGGCCGGCGCGCCCCGCACCGGGGCCGCGCCGGCAGCCTGCTGCGGCGGGCGTCAGCAGGTGGCGCCGCCCACCACGGTTTTCTGCATCACAGCGGCCTTGTCCAGCCTGCCGTTCAGCAGCTTGTCCTCTACATATTCGAAGCCGAGGCGTTCAATGGTGTCGGCAAAGCGTTCGCCCGAAATGCCTTCGTCGCGGAAGAACAGAATGGTCTTTTCCACAAGCTCCAGCAGCTCGGCCTCGCTGGTGAATATCTTCGAAAGCGGCCTGCCCTCGGCCACCTTTTTGCCCCAGCGCCCGCCGATATACACCTTATAGCCGTAGGCGCCCTCGCTGAGCGCGCCGAACGGGCATGTGCCCACACAGCGCCCGCAGTGGTTGCAGGCATCCTCGGGAATGGCCAGCTTGCCGTCCGCCAGCTTCGCCACATGGATGGGGCACGCCTTTTCCACCTGGCACACCTTGCAGCCGCGGCATTTGGCAAGGTCCGGCTGAGGCACGCGCTGGCCCACGATGCCAAGGTCGTTCAAATTGGGCTTTACGCAGTTGTTGGGGCAGCCGCCCACCGCCAGCTTGAACTTGTGCGGCAGCGCAACGTCGTGGTAGCCCTCGTAAAACAGCTCGTGCAGCTTCTGGCTGAGGGCGAAGGTATCGCACAGGCCGTATTGGCAGGTGGTGCCCTTACACGACACCACCGGGCGCACCTTCGAGCCCGTGCCGCCCGTTTCAAGGCCCGCTGCACTCAGGTATTCCATGATGGGCTCCAGGTTCGCATAGGGCACGCCCTGTATCTCCAGCGTGAGGCGCGTGGTCATGGTCACCTCGCCCGAGCCGAACTTTTCCGCCGCCTCGGCCACGGTGCGCTGCTCGGCGCTGGTGAGCTTGCCGTTGCGCGTGATGACGCGCACGTTGAAATGGTCCGGGAAGCGCTTGTCCTGCAGGCAGCCAAGGCCCTTCACGCGCTTTATCTCCTCCGGCGGCAGCTTGGCGCCCGGCTGCACAGCGCGCACCACGTTCACAAAGGCGCCGCCCTCCAGCACACGGGTTGCCGTGTAGCCAAAGCGCTTCAGCCTGTTCTGCAAAAAGTAGCCGCGCTTGCCCCTGGCGCACACCAAAAGCAGCTTTTCGTCCGTTCCGATGCCCGCAAGCGGGCCTGTCACCTTCGCCAGATCCACCCATGTGGCGCCCGGAATGGCCGGCGCGGGCTGCACGTCCAGCACGCGGTAGCCCTTCGCCTCGCCCGCCGCATACTGCGCGGGGGTGAACGTCTCAAACTCGCCCGCCAGCTTGTTCTCCAAAACATAGCACGCCTGCACAAAGGGATGAATGGCTGTGGAGAAGGGCGGCGCATAGGCAAAGTCCAGCGTGTCGAATGCGTCCAGCGTGAGGCCCGCGGCAATGCCCGTCACAGCGATGTCCACCATTTTATCCACTGCGCCCGCGCCCAGCACCTGAATGCCCAGCAGCCTGCGCGTGGCCTTATCCGCCACCAGCTTTGTCACAAAGGTGGCCGCGCCGGGGTAGTAGTGCGCCTTGTCGTCCGTCACGCACACAGCGGTCTGCACGTCATAGCCCTCCTGCCGGGCCTGCGCTTCCGTCAGGCCCGTGCGGCCCGCGCTCAAATCCTGCAGCAGCTTCACAACGCCCGTGCCAAGGCAGCCGCCATAGGCAGCGGGCCTTCCGGCCAGTGTTTTTGCCAGTGCGCGGGCCGCAAGGTTCGCGGTGGAACCCATGGCAGACCACTGCTGCCTGCCCGTCTGCATGCTTTTCACAAGCGCGCAGTCGCCCGCTGCGTACACATCCGGCACATTGGTGCGCATGAACTCGTCCACCACCACGGCGCCTTTCTGCATGGCCACGCCGCTGCCCTGCAGAAAGGCGGTGGCGGGGCGCACGCCGATGGCAAGCACTACCACATCCGCCGCAATGGGGCCCGCGCCGGTGGCAATGCCCACGGCGCGCGCCGTGCCGCTGACAGCCTCAATACGGCAGCCCGTCTGCACGCGCATGCCCGCCTGCCTCAGCTTCCGCTTCACATATTCGGCCATCTCCGGGTCAAAGGCGTTCGGCATCACCTGTGGCGCAGCGTCTATCACCGTCACGGAAAGGCCCTGCGCCATCAGGTTTTCGGCAGCCTCCAGCCCGATGAAGCCGGCGCCCACCACGGCGGCGCGGCGGCAGCCGTTCGCCTTCACATAGGAAAGCAGGCCCACGGCGTCGTCCGGCGTGCGCATGCAGAACACGCCCGGCAGCCCGGCGCCCGGCATATCGGGCACGATGGGCTCGGCGCCCGTGGCAATGACGAGCCTGTCGTAGCTTTCTTCAAACGCCTGCCCATCCTTTCGGGCTGTTACCGTGTGGGCGGCGGCGTTCACCGCCGTCACCTCACAGCCCGTCACCACCTCGGCACCCGTGAGACCCGCGTATTTTTCCGGGCTGTTCACGATAAGCTCCTCCCGCGTGCCAATCAGCCCGCCCACATAGTACGGCAGGCCGCAGCCTGCGTAAGAGATATCCTGCCCCTTTGTCAATATCTTCACCTGTGCGCTGCCGTCTTCCCGCTTGAGCTTTGCGGCCGCCTTGGTCCCCGCGGCAACGCCGCCTATCACTAAAACCTTCATATCTGTCGTCCTCCCGTTCCATGCACAGCGCGCGGGTATATTTTCTGCGCGCCTGCCCTTCCCCGCAGCCATGCGGCAAAACCGCCTGTTTGTGCATCTTTTCAAAAGTATATCATGCTGTTATAATAAAATAAAGTTATTCATTTTTATTGAGCAATTAATTGTTTTTATCAAAATTTCATCATTCCCGGCGCTGCGGCCGGGCCTTTTGAAAAGAGGAGCACGCTTTATGCTGGATTACCGCATCCGCACCTTTCTCACCCTGTATGAAACGCTGAACTACCGCCGCACGGGCGAGACTCTGGGCCTCAGCCAGCCCGCAGTAGGCCATCAGATTCACACGCTGGAGGATGAATACGGCTGCCGGCTGTTTATCTATGACGGCAGGCGCCTTTCGCCCACGCCGCAGGCGGACAGGCTGGCCGAATATGCGCGCGCCGCCGTATACAACCAGCAGCAGCTTTTGGCTGCTCTGCGCGCAGACGGCGCGCGCACGGTGCGCGTGGGGGCCACCAAGACGATTGGCGAATATGTTGCGGCAGATGCCTTCAGCCGTTATGCACAGCGCACGCAGGGCGGCTTCTGCGTCACGGTGGACAATACCGAAACGCTGCTGCACATGCTGGAGCGTGAAGAGCTGGATTTTGCCCTGGTGGAGGGCGCGTTTGACAAAAGCCGGTATGGCTATGCGCTGTACCAGAGCGCACCGTTTGTGGGCATGTGCCATGCAAAGCACCCCTTTGCCGGGCGCACGGTTTCCATGGAGCAGCTTGCCGGGCAAAGTGTGGTGCTGCGGGAGAACGGCAGCGGCACGCGGGCCATTTTCGAGCGCGCCCTTGCCGAGCGCGGCTATTCCACCGCCATGCTTCGGCGCGTGATATGCGCCAGCAGCTTTCCGCTTATCGTGCGCTTTGTGCGCGAGGGCGCCGGCGTCACCTTTGCCTATGCCGCCGTGGCAAACGGGCAGAAGGGCATTTCGTTTTTTCATCTGGAGGGCATGCCCGAAAACCGTGAATTCAATGTGGTATACTTGAAAGGCACGAATGTGCAGCGCCTTGTGCGCGATGTGCTGGGGCCAGCGGCCCCTGACGCGCCGCCCGCACTGCACAGCGAATAATCATCTCCCGGCGAAGCCGGGGGTATTTCAGATGCGGGCATAGCCCTCTGTTCTTCGCGCG
>ENA-ORTH01000577-ORTH01000577.1-human-gut-metagenome-genome-assembly--contig:-NODE-577-length-45067-cov-3.131276_pt1 | contig 45067 bp, 64 predicted proteins | sample MGYA00241914_ERZ509192 | MGnify/ENA primary metagenome ERZ509192 (study PRJEB26280, sample SAMEA2338826) | human gut metagenome | biome: human gut; feature: human-associated habitat; material: faeces... | reverse complement strand
GAGCACCTGACTTTTAATCAGGGTGTCCCGGGTTCGAATCCCGGGTGGATCACCATACCATTCAAATTCGAACTCTTTACTCTTACAGGATTCTGCAGGAGTGGGAGTTCGTTTTTGTAATTATACTGAATTTCAATATAATCATCATAGACTATCACACTGCGGACAAGGGATGAAAGCAATATGCTTTTGTACTTGTCCGCTGTTTTTATTTTCTGGGCGATTGAGTAAAAGAAAAATTCAATATGCTTTTCCGTCAGCTTTGACTTACCGGATAATAATTCTTCGCGAGAAATGGCCTCATTTAGCCCTGTGAGGCGTTTCTCATACTCTTTAATATGATTTGTTATGGTGACGGAGATAAGGCCGCTCTCGACCGCCTGCACGCAATTTTTAAGCTTTTTATTTATCTCTGCCGACTGATTCTTCAGAGATTGAACGGTCAGAGATTCTTTTTGCTTCTTCTGCGCTTCGACTGCCTGCCGGGCGATTGCATGCACAGCTTCCTTACTGGACAAGATTCTGGTGGTAACAGAGCAAACAAGCTCTTCCAGTTTATCGGCTCTGATGTTCCTGGCTGTGCATCCGTCTTTCTTCAGGTGCTTCGTGCAGGCATAGTAGTAATAGGTATTTTTGTACTTCGACGTGCCGGATGTTCCGACCATGTTAGAACCACACTGGCCGCAGAAAAGTTTCCCTGTTAGAAGGAAATTTTCACTGCATACTTTCACATGATTATTCTTCCTGTACTGCAAGGTCTTCTGTACGGCTTCGAAGGTCTTTCTGTCAATGATTGCAGGAATAGCGTTCTCTTTCCGGATGTGGTTCCAGGTATAAGTGCCAATATACTTTTCATTCCGAAGAATGGTAGTTAGACTGCTTTTTCCAAAGGGGCGGCCGGTTGATGTGCGGCAGTTGGCGGCATTCAGCTCATTGATTATTCCGGTAGGCGTGCGGCCATCCAGCACCATTTGATAAATCCGCCTGACTATCTGCGCTCCGGCTTCATCAATGACCAGGTGATGATCTGCATCCAGCTTATAGCCTAACGGAACAAGGCCGCCTGACCATTTACATTCAAGGGCATTCTCCGTCATTCCTCTCATGACGTTCTCAGCCAGTTCAGCGCTGTAGTATTCAGCCATTCCTTCAATAACCGATTCAAGCAGAATGCCGGAAGGATCATTGGCGATATTTTCCATGGCACTGACAACATGCACACCATATTTTTTCAATTTATGCTTGTATTTGGCCGAATCGTATCTATTCCTGGCAAAGCGGTTCAGCTTGTATACCAGGACAACGTCAAAAGCTTGCGTGGCGGCTGCCTGAATCATCATCTGGAATTCCGGGCGCTGGTCTGACCTTCCGGTCATTGCGCGGTCTGCATATGTGTGAACGATGACCATATTATTCCGGCGGGCATAGTCTTCACAGACACGAATCTGGCCTTCAATCGATTCCTCACGCTGACGATCCGAAGAATAGCGGGCATATAAAACGGCCTTGACTGGTGCTGTGGTTTCTTTTTTAGGCATAAGAAAAGCCTCCTAACTGGGTAAAATGGAGGCTGATTTGGTATAATAGAATAGTAATCAGCCTCACAGGGTAATAGATTACAACCGGCCACAAGCTCCGCAAAGCTTCGTGACCACTAGCCTCATCCATATGACGGTATGGATGGGGCTTTTTATTGTGCAAAAAATTGGTTGCAACCAACTTGCAAGTTTTAAGCTAAATCAGCCATGAATCCCCGGTAAATGGGCTCTCCTTCAGTTGCATGCCGGTTGCAAGTTCAAAGCAAAACCCCAATTATACTAAACTGATTTTTCGCGATTAGATGATTTAGAAAATCATAGGAAAAATAGGAAAAAACATTTTGAACTGTTTGGAAATCCCGACAGGCTGAATTCTTCCCTTCCAGAAGCTTGAGCAGATGAAAAATGAAAGCCGCTTTTTATCCGATAAACACGGAACTTTTACCATTTTTCCGACGTTGGAGAATCGTAGGGAATCGTTTCAAGTAGTTTCAAGCAGGCAGAAAGGTGTTATTCTTCCTGATCTCTGACTTTATACACATGGATATAGTTTTCAGGAAGTGCTGGCGTAATTCCCTTTTCTATGATGGTGGCAATCAGATCCTTCTTCAATCCTTTAGTGGGCAGCCCTGCATCAGCAAGGATTTTCTGCAGTTCCGGCTTATGCAGTTTTTTCAACTCTTTTTCAATGGAAATATCCACAAGGTGGGCATAATTTCCCGGATCCACGAAATCCCTTATAAAATCCTCTTTGGTATAGCCATCCGGCTTTTCATCATACAAGTATTCATATGAAATGCCGCCTGCATAAACCTCTGCTTCATAAAGGACCGTTTTCACGAACAGGTCTTTGGATGGTCCAAATAAGGACTTCACAATAGGAATGGTTTTTCGCTTCATAGTATCCAGCATGATAAGCGCGCAGGCCCTGGCATCAGATAATGAATCATGATGGTCAAGGCTTATGTTGAGATGTTTACAGATGGTATCAAGCTTATGATTTGGCAATTCCCTATAGGTATATCTGGCACTTTGCAGGGTATCAGCAAAAAGCAGGGGATTATCCAGAACAATGCCTTCCGTTTTCGCAGTGTGCAGCAGGCAGCCCATATCAAATTGGGCATTATGCGCTACCAAAACACATCCTTTGATGAAATCATGAAAAGCAGATTCATAGAACTCTTTGAACGTCGGAGCGGTGCGGACCATTTCCCAAGTGATTCCATGGATCCGTGTGTTCGTGAATTTTATCTCAGGCGGTTTAATCAGTGAAGTGATGCTGTCTACAATCTTGCCATTCTCAACCTTGACCGCAGAAATACTGCAGATTGAATAAGGCTGTGCATTGGCTGTTTCCACATCGAACGCCACGAAGCCGTCAATCGGAACTTTGTATTTATTGGATACAGGAAGGCTTACCCTGGCAAAACCATTGGATTCAGGAAGCCGGAACGGAGCCAGTTCTAATGACGTCATAGGAGCTTCTGCCTCAAGCTGCGCTCTCCGCTTCTCCTTTCTCTTATGAATGTAACGCCATACAACATAGATGATGATAATTAAAATCAGACCACCCATAATTCCACCTTAATCCCCTTTCTTCAGCTGGATAAACTGCTTTGGAACTCCACGGCATCTTGCCAAATCATATAGAGAGCAGTCTTCATGATCTGCAAGGTATTCATCATTCAGAAGCAATTCCACAGCAAATTGATTGGCCACATGCTCTACCCTGCTGGCGTTAATGCTCATTGTGTATGTTTTCAGCCATTGCGTATTATCATCCGGAGTGCAAAGCGCATGCCCTAATTCATGTGCACAGACGAAGTTCAGTAAGTCAGAAGGCGTGCGCTTGTCATCAATAATAATAAATTTTGACCTTTTGTATTTTAAGTAGTTCCCTAGTTTTCCGCCTAAATCTCCATATATGATATGGATGTTTCTAGCCTCCGCCAGTGCAAACGGATCATCAGTTTTATATCGGCGGATCAGCTGGCGAACCTTCCGCTGTATTTCCATACTATTCAATCCTTCCGGTACTTTTTAGGCGTATATTTCTTCTTTGCAATCTTTTTAGCCTGGATCATTGCGGCCTTAATGGTGGCAGTGAATGCTTCAATGTCTTCAATGTCGGAGCCATCTTCATAGGCAGCAGAGGAAACGGAATTCATCATATCTTCCAGATCGGATTCAATCTCACGTTCATCCTTATCTGTAAGCTCCGGTTCTTTGTTGCTATTCAGGAAATCCGGTGAAAAACGTGGATCAATGTCTGATTTCTTGACATGCAATGCATCTGCTATTTTCTGCACATTGCCGGCATTAGGCGTTGAGCGCATTGAGAAATATCCGGATATTGTTGAAACCGGAATTCCCGTCATTTCAGATAACTGATATTGTGTCATATTGGCACATAGTTTTTTCAGGTTATTAGAAATCTGCTCACGCAAAGATTTATCGAATTTAGAAAGTTTATTCCTTGGCATGATACTTCTCCTTTCCGTCTGTCTTTAGCTACATTATAACGAATATAATCGTTAAAAACAAGGAAAAGAACTATCCCAAAACGCTAAAATTCGTTTTCATAGATTGACAAAACGAGTTTATTCGTTTATCATATAGCCAATGAATGGAGGTGATAAAAATGATTAAACTTACACTTGAGGCGGCAAGGATTAACATTGGATACACCCAGAAAGAGGCCGCGGATCGGTTCGGAATGCATTACCAGACACTTGCAAAGCTGGAAGAAGATAGCACAAATGCGCCGTACAGTTTCATCCAGGCCATCCCGCGTGTCTACAGAATTTCTCCTGACAATATTTTTTTTGGTCGCAAAAACGAGTTTATTCGTTTATTGCAGACTGGAGACAAATTAGTAAACGCGTAAGAGGTGATTTCTATGGATAGCCTGCTTGATTACATCGCAAGATACGTCAATGAGCATGAGGCTGAATACCAGGAATGGCTAAAAGAGCAAAGGAGTGAGCAGGATGACAAGAGAAGAACTTTGGCAGCTGCAGAGCATTCAACATGAATTGGAAAGGCGCCGCCAGAAGGAACTTGCCGATTCCGGTGATACTTCCAAATCCATCATCTGGCGGAGCCAGTCCCACGGCGAAATGAAAGGACAGGTGAAATAAGATGCGTATGAAATGGAAAAAGATTCTTGCAGTCATTGCCATTCCTGTTGCCATTGCGGCCGGGACTTATGCTTATGAGCCGCCCGCAGAGCTCATCGAATACCACGTTGAAGCAGACAGGGGAGATACCATCTGGAGCCTCTGCGCGAAGGTGGCCAGTGATGAGGACTGCATGGAGGAGCTGGTGTACCGGACCATGAAGGAGAATCGGATTTCCGACCCCGGGGCGCTGCAGCCTGGAACCCTGGTTATTATCAGGGTCAAGCCTGTGAAAGGAGGTGAAAAAGTATGAAACTCCATGACCTTATTGATGTAATGGATCCGCAGATGCGAATCGAGATTATTGTTACGGAAGTTGATGCCTATGGCGGCATTCTTATAGCTTTCGACGGAAAAGCCGGACGTATTCCCCTTTCTGTTCTAAGAAGATATGGTGATTACGACGTTGGGAGAATCGACCGCCCTTCGATAGATTCTGGCGACGATGAGTACCATGTTGCATTTGACGAAAACGGAGTCCTGCGCTTCACGTTTAAGAACACCATACATATTTATTTGTAAGGAGGAGGAATCAGACAATGATCAACACTGACTGCGGCACATGCCCATTCAAAGGCTTCTGCCCTATTCCGAACGATAATATAAGCTCTGCGCCAACAAAAATTCTTAAAAGGCTTTTTTGCCCGAAAGTTAAGGAAGCGGGACTAATCAGCTGTGTAACTTGCTATTTCAAAGGTGTGACTACTTTCGAAAAGCAAAATGACACTAGCTTTTGCAACATTAAAGGGGCAGCTGTAGGGAAAACACTAGACCTTTCATTTCACACCAGGCCGCCGAAGTGGTGCCCCATATTAGAAGCCAAAAGAAAAGGCCTCTGACGTCTAGCACACGTCAAAGGCCAAAGGGGTGGATGCGTTCATTCATTTTATCATCCGCCCTCATTTTACCACAGGAGGAAAGAATATGGCATACAGAGGCTGTGATTTGATTTTATCCTGCCATGAGGCAGAAACGGACCACGCAAAGTGGTTAGAGACCCGAAACGGGGGCATCGGAGGTAGTGACGCCTCCGTCATTGTAGGGCTTAACCCATACAAGAGCCCATACCAGCTCTGGATGGAAAAAACTGGCCAGGCAGAGCCGCCGGACCTGTCTGGCAACCAGTACATCTATTGGGGCGTCAAAAACGAACCCAACGTTGCTGACTGGTTCATGGAAAACACGGGCAAGAAAGTGAAACGGTGCGGTACTCTTCGGAGCATTGAAAATCCATTCATGTTGGCAAATGTGGACCGTGTAGTTGTCGGAGAAAATGCCGGCTTGGAAATCAAGACAGCAGGATATGATCAATACAAAAAATGGCAGGATGACGATGTCCCTGATTCGTATTATTGCCAGTGCCTGCACTACATGGCAGTCACCGGAGCGGATGCCTGGTATATCGCAGTCCTCTTTGATGGCAACAATGCCAAATGGAAGAAAATCGAAAGGAATGAAGCAGACATTGCAATTCTGACTGAGGCCGAGAGAGCCTTCTGGGACCTTGTGCAGAAAAGAACGCCGCCTGCCATTGATGGATCCGAAAGCTGTGCTTCTGCTCTTCGTGAAATCTACCATGAAGGCAAGGATGAAGAAATCAGCCTTGACGGATTTGACCAGCTCATTGATGAAATCAACCAGGATACGGAAACCATCAACAAGCTGAAAGAGAATATTCAGCTTCGTAAAAATAAGATCATGCTTGCCATGGGCCATGCAGAACGGGCTGTCACTGCCAATCACAAGATTACATGGAAGGCCGGCAAGCCCAGGGAAACAGTGAGCCTTGCGAAAATCAAGAAAGGCAATACCGATATCTATGAAATGCTGAAATCAAAGAACCTTATTTCCGTTTCAGAGACACCCCGCATTTTACGGATCCGGTGATTCTTATGCTTAACATCTCAGTCATCGTTGTTTATTACGATGGGCACATGGAAGATATCCGCACGCGTAACGATACAGTGCGGATATTCCATAGCCATAAAGCAGTCAATGAATATATCCGGAGACATCGCCTTGACCGTAGGTTTGGCGTCTCCAGCATTGTTGAAATCACATCAGGAATTAACCAGGGAGGTAATGAATATGAATACTAAAGGTGGTTTGGCGAAGAGAACGGCTCAGGTGGCTGCGCAGCAGAAAGATACCAGTCTGAAGGGATTGATTCGCAGTATGGAGCCGGAAATCAAGAAAGCGCTCCCATCCGTGATTACTCCGGAAAGATTTACCAGGATGGTTTTCACGGCTCTTTCCAGCAATCCGGTTCTGCAGGAATGCACCCCGCAGAGTTTTCTCGGTGCGATGATGCAGGCCGCACAGCTGGGACTTGAGCCCAATACTCCTATCGGCCAAGCGTATCTGATTCCGTACAGAAACCACGGCCGCGAGGAATGCCAGTTCCAGCTAGGTTATAAAGGCTTGATTGATTTAGCCTATCGCTCCGGAGAAATCAAAGACATCCAGGCCCATGAAGTCTATGAAAATGATGTGTTTGAATATCAGTTCGGACTTGAACCGAAACTGAAGCATATTCCGGCTAAAACAAACCGCGGTGAAGTCATTCTTTATTATGCAGTTTTCCATATGGTCAATGGCGGCTATGGCTTCGAAGTCATGAGTAAAGAGGATATTATCAACCATGCCAAAAAGACCAGCCAGGCATACAGCTCTTCTTTTTCTCCATGGATCAAGTATTTTGATGAAATGGCGAAAAAGACGGTCATTAAGAAATGCCTGAAATATGCACCTATCAAGACTGATTTCGTCCGGGCCGTGGCAACTGATGAAACCATCAAGTCCCATATTGCAGAAAACATGACTGATGAGCCGGATGAAACCATAACCATTGATTCCGAACCTTCCACAGAAGATGCCGGCTCTGAAAATGTAAATCCGGAAACCAGAGAAGTCATTTCCGAAAAGGAGGATAAATAATCATGAATACAGCCGCAAGCGCATACAGCAAAAAGAGAAAAAGTCCATATGTCATCAATAACATTCGTGTCACTCCGAAAAGCATCAAGATCGGCTATGAATACCTGAAAGGCGGCCGTGTCGAATCCTACACGCTGGACAGTTCCGAAAAGCCACGGCCGGAGCTCTACGATGCCATGAAGAATCTGGCATCCCATGTGGCAAGCCTTCTGGAAATCGAAAATCTGAATCTGGACCATCGGATTAAGCCGACACTTGTCAAATATGCCTATGACAATAACGGCATGATGAGCGCTGTCATCGAATCTAATTTCAGCATCCCGCTTGCCGGTGCCCACGTTGTTATCCGCACTCCATCCAAACAGGAGCCGTTTGATCCGGAGAAAAATACGGACGAAAAGAAATACCTCTTCCCCAATACAGTTGATGCATTGCGCAAGGTGCAGGATGAAGCGGAACTGTACATCATAGGAGAGCGGGCCCAAGGCAGTCTCTTCGATGGCGTGAAAAACAGCAAATAATTGATAAGGTGGAACCGGCAGCTGGATGCTGCCGGCATCCCACTATTATGGAAGGATAGGCGCCATGGAAAGACTGAACATAAAGTATATAGACGAAATCAACGCCTTCCATTCATGGCTTCAAATCAATGAGCTTCCTGCTTCTGCCATTGTCTTATGGTATTCACTCATGCATTTCTGCAATAAGACCGGATGGAAAAAGAGATTCAATATACCGATTTCTAAACTGCAAGCTGATACGAATCTGAAAAAGGCAACTCTTTATAGAGCTAGAAATGCGCTGGAAGATTCCGGATTGATAAAAGTCATCCATCGCAAAGGCAGGCAGTCAGCTCTCTATATTCTCCATCCTGTTACGTCTCTAGTTGTGTCTCAATATGATACGCAAAGTGAGACACAAAACCCTGTTGTGTCTCAATATGAGACGCAAAGTGAGACTATACCTAGACATAGACTATTAGATAAGACTAAAGACGCTAGTGCGGCAGCTGATTCAAAAAAGGATGTTTTTGATTCCTACCAGGCAAAAATCCATCCTATCCAGAGCAGTACTGAACTGGACATGCTGAATAGTCTTATTGATGAGCATGGTGCAGATTTGTTCAAAAAGGCCATTGATAGAGCTGTCTTCCGGAAGAAAAGGACTATAAAGTATATTGCCGGCATTCTCCGAAACTGGAAGCTGGACGGATATGATGAACCGGATGGAAGCACTGGACAGAAACAGGATATTCCTGAAGAAGTGAAGAGTATTCCCTTTTGAAGGGAGGGACGGAAATGGATAGTAAATCTTTGAAATCAATCTTTGAAAGTATTGAAGAGCTCAAAAGGCAGACGCCTGCACAGCAGGAACCGGAGATCATCAAAATGCCATCTGACGGAATCATGTGCAGCCGATGCCACAATACAGGATGGGTAATGGTAAAGAAAGGCGATTACACAGCCATGGCCCACTGCCCAGACTGCTTTGAGCGGCGGGAAATGGTGAGAAGGCTGAAGCATTCCGGAGTGAGCGCCAAAGACTATGCCAGGTATACGCTGGATTCATTCGATGCAAGTCGAAGCGATAACGCCAGGAAGATGAAGGAAATGGCCATCAACTACCTGAAACACCATGTGCCGGGCGGCCCGGGATTTGGTATTTTCGGAAAATCCGGCATGGGTAAAACACATATCTGCATTGCCGTGTGCCATGAGCTGACTGTCAAGCTGCATGAACCTCATTACTATTTCTCTTACAGATCAGAAATCCCGAATCTTGTGAAGGCGGCAGGAAGCTATGCTGGTGATTATGACGCAGCCATGGGAAAATGGAAAACCTGTAAAAACCTTTTCATTGATGACCTCTTCAAACTGGCCGGGAAGGTCCAGAATGGCCACCTGGTGGTTGTGGACCGTCAGGAACTTCGTATTGTATTCGACATCATCAATGCCAGGTATCTGAACCACCTTACAACCATCTTCAGCTCCGAATACAGTGTGAATGACATCACAGTTGTGGATGAGGCTCTGGGGAGCAGGATTTATGAAATGATTGCTCCCTATGGGCTCTATGTCACCGGAGTGAACCAGCGTTTAGGAATAGGGATTCGAAATGATTACAAGACTGTTTAAAGGAACAGAAAAAAGAGAAGTCATCACTTCACGGGGCGTCGGGCCATACAGCGGAAACCTGAAAATCGTGTACTGGCTGGGATCCAATTCCAAAGGAATCATTGATTTGCAATGGCATGACCATGTTATTGAGCAAACATGGAAAGCGGCCAAAGAAAAGCACTGTGAATTTGTGAAGCGCTTCATGAATGAAGGATGGAAAGAGCAGTCCGGGAAAACTCTGAAGGAAGTCATCCAGGGGATTCTGAAGCAGGAAGGCACTGATTCGCCTGATTTCAAAAGGTCAGAAAAGGCAATCAATGCGCTGAGAGCTAAAGGCGGCCGCACGGCGCAGGCCAGGGCAAAAGCCAGAAAGGAACGTAAAAATCATGAATAAGATTATTCTCATGGGCAGATTGGTGAAGGATCCGGAAGTTCGGATGACTACCACACAGAAAACGGTATGTACTTTTACACTGGCTGTGGATAGGCCATTCAAAAGCAAAAACGGTCAGCGTGAAGCTGATTTCATCAACATCCAGACATGGAATAAGACTGCTGAGCTGTGCGGCAACAGTCTGAGGAAAGGCCATAGGGCTCTGGTGGAAGGGCGGCTTCAGATTCGGAGCTATGACGGGAAAGATGGAGCTAAACATTATGTGACAGAAGTCATTGCGGATCATGTGGAATTCATTGAACCAAAGAGAAATGACGCACAGCCTTCCGGCTCATCCGGATTTGAACAGTTCGGCACTCCTACCACACAGCCGCCGGTGATGACGCAGGAAGATATCCCTTTTTAGGATGAATAAGGATGAGGTGAAGTAAGATGTCCGATAAAGATGAAAAAACTTGATAAGTATGTCCAGGCAGCTGCTGAAGCAAGAATCATGGACGAACTCATCTGCATGATACATGATGATTTCTCAGAAATTATTTCCGGAGCTAAATGCAATAAGTTTTTGGACAAGTCAGGTAAAGCGCTGGACAAAATTAAAGATAAGGCTGACATCAGCTTCCTTGATGCATTTCCAGGAATCGGAAGCGATGCATCTCTTCCATGGCATCCTGTATGCTCCGCCTAGGGATAAATATGATTCACTGGCAATGGATAATCAAACGATAAGAAAGGAGAGAAAGAAAATGCTGAGTAAAAGGGTAATAAAATTTAGCTGGTCCGACATTAATGAACTCTGGATAACGGCATATAAGAAAGGCTACGAAAGTGGTTACATGGACAAATCCATAGGACATGAATACAATTCGGGGGCCGATGCACAACCACCGGATGTCTTGAGAAAGATTTTTGAATCAAGTGAGGAGGAATAAGGAGTGAAGAAACAAGTTGAAGGCAAAAGAAGCTAAGCAACACCGAAATTACTGAATCCGGCAGAATGGCCATTAAACGGAAGGAGAAAAAGAAATGAAGAAGAAAACAGGCGTAACAAGCAAGGAGTTTTTTGGGAACGGAGTTTTAGCTATGAAACTTGCGGTAAGGACTTTGTACCGAACTCTGTAGAGTGGGACGCCGATTACCACATCCATGTTGCAGGGCAGCTTACGTGCTCGATTCAGTGCACAGATGAGTTATATAGCGGTGTTTTGGATAAAAAGGAGAGACGGGCACATACCCGTGGCGATTAAAAGGGTAAAAAGGAGGTAGCGGTATGTTTGTAAGCAAATATTCGGAGGGTATTTCTCGCTGCTGTGACGGTTGTGGGAGTTTTTGGGAAATTTCAGATTCTCCGTGCGATAGCCTAGTTGAAATTACGTTTATTCATGGTGGTCATGTAGACCTTTGCGGCGAATGTGCTTTACAACTGGCGAATGAGATCTGCGACATTTTAGGCAAAAAACGCATAGACCCGAGTAGCGAAAGCTATAAGGCAGGTTACCGTGACGGGTTCAAAGACAATTATGAACTGAAAGACTAGGGGGATGAATGTATGAAACACAAGACGTTGGCTATGCGCCGTAAGGCCATGAATAATCATAACAAAGTGCTGAAACGTGTCCGCCGTGAAGGACTTACCTTTATTAGAAGGCGCTATGGAGTACCCGTTCCGCTTCCCATTAGGTGGAAAATGTGGATGTTCGCTTCTAAAAAGTGGCATAAAGAACTTTTCGACTAGGAAGCAAACATAAAGACATTTTTGATGAGGTAAAATTAATTATTAACGGAGGTCCATTATGAATATGTCGATTGCGGCAAGGGCCGCTATTAAAGCGAAAGTTACCGAATATTTCGCCCCCAGCCGGGAAGTCCTTGTAATCTTTCGCTGGCCTGCCACGAAGGCGGCCAATAGCTGCGAATATGCCGATATTGTAACTAATGAATTTTTTGACAGCCTGGCGCGCCATTTTTCTATACTGGGGCAGCAGTCAAAGCTCCGTTTACGGCTGGCGGACGTCTGCGGCGAAGGGTTACATTCTATGCCGCGGGATGCGCTCGGCGCCTGGCAGTTTATTATGACCTGTCCAAAAGGAAGCAGTCATGAAGGGAACATTATCACCCTGCAGACCGTGATAGAAGCCATTAATCTGGAATTTTTGGACCGTTTCGGGGCCCGTGTAATCAGTGATCAAGATATCCGCGGAAGCAGTGTGGTTTACACTATCAACCCTATTGACCTGGAAGCCAGAACCATTCACGAATTAAGCCACCGAAAAATCAGCGTCTATGTAGGCACTGAACTTAAAAAACGGTGCGGCGACGACTGCCGGGGCGGTCATATAGTCCCCATCAAATTAAACTTTGAAATTTCTTCACAGTATATCACCCCGTCGGAGCTGCGAATGATTATACCTCTTATAGGAAGCACCATTAAAGACTATTTCACGGCCTACTCCGTGAACAACAGCTACCCAACTGGCGACAGCCTGCACGTACTGATTAATGCTGTGGTTGTCGAATCCCCGGAAGACCCCGGGGAACGGCCTGACTTTGAATACATGCAATTAAAAAAGCTGGGCGACCGCCTGCATAAATTGAACCGTGACCTTCGCCAGGTTACCGGGTTTAGATTTATTGATAATATCGCCGTAGAAAGTAGGGAACCTAAAATGGCGCTTGATATCGTTCGCATTTCGGACCCGGTAACGGAGGTGGGAACATGTTGAAAATCTCAAAAGGGAAAGTGATGCAGCTGAGAGAACAGCGGGATAGAAGACATATCATTTTAGACATAAGAGCCTATATGAGGAGTCATTAAATGGGAAAACGAATTGGAAGAAGCAGACATAGGTTGAGAATGCCTCAAGGCGCTTCATGGGCTGAAAGCCTTCAGAATGAACTAGGCATCAGAAGCCCATCGTTTGATGGAAGATGTGCCTATTGCGGCAAGCTTGTGAAGCCAGGGCAATGGCACTGGATGCGGGATGAATTCGGACAGCTTGTAAAAAAGTGCAATAATGAGCGGTATTGTTCAGCCCATCGGAAAGCGGAATGTGAGCGGTCTTTCAGAAAGGCGATGATGTTATATGGAATTCATTGTTGAAGTCGAACCTGAAGGAAAGGCCAGGCCACGATTCAGCCAGAAGAGCGGAGCGGTTTATACTCCGAAGAAGACAATGAAGTATGAACGGCGTATCCGGATGGCATTCGAAGCGGCCGGAGGGGAAACGATTTCTGCCGGCTGCTATGTAGCCATTACAGTAGATGCCTATTTCCGAATCCCAAAGTCATACACCAAAGGAAAACGCCTGGCATGTCAGCACAATGTCAATCGGCCGGCAAAGAAGCCTGACATTGATAATGTATTGAAAGCTGTCATGGATGCCTTGAATGGCGCCGCTTATGTGGACGATAAGCAGGTGGTTTCAGTGACGTGCCGTAAATACTATGCAGCTGATGGAGAAGGATACATCAAGGTCAATGTCCGTGAAGATAAAGTTTAGTAAGCATGGCAGTGCTTTATGCATTGTCATGTCTTATGTGTAAGGGAGGGTAGTTCAATGTATCATAATGATTACATCAATGCGGTGCGTGAGTATATGTATCGCTATCATGAATTCAGCCAGTACATAGCGAATGTAAAGGCAGATATGGAAGAGTGCAGGGCGATGCTGGAACAGGAAGCCGCACCCACCACTCCTTCCCTATCTCCTACCGGCGGCTGTGGAGGCGGCGAGAAAATGAGCCAGCAGGAACGCGACTATATCAAGCGGGAAGAGCTGCAGGAAAAGCTAAAGGAATATGCGGCTGAAATCCAAAGACTGGCACCTATCATGTCACGCCTTGACAGGTCACTGGAAGCCATGGGCAGAGTATCGGAGATGGACAGAGACATATTGATTGACAGGTACATTGATAAGATTTCATGGGAGAGCACAGCCAGACATGTCAATGCAAGTGTAGGGTACTGCCGTAAGCGTGCCGGCATTGCTCTTGTGAATCTGACTGTCATGATGTTCGGAAAGGAAGCCATTCCGGAGCAGGCGAACGTGGTGTTTTTCAAGGAGCCGTAGCAGTTTTGAGCAGAATCGTGTACAAAAAAAGCAGATTCATGTACGTTTTGTGCAGATTTGTGTACGATTTGTGTACGAAAAAAGCAGGAAATCCATGGTATACTATTATCGTCGAAAGCTGAAAACAAACGGGCCGTGCCATTAGGCATGGCTTTTCTGTTATATGGGCGCTTCGTACAGAGGTAAGTACACCGGTCTCCAAAACCGGAAAGGTGGGCTCAAGACCTGCAGCGCCTGCCATTCATTCTATTACCCCATAGGAAGTGAAAACCCCCATGCTTTTTTCATGCCCCTACTGTGGCCAGATGCACCCGGCTGGGTACGTTTGCCCAAAGAAGCCGAAGCACAAGTGGTATCGCAAAGTAAGAGGACAGAACGAAAGATTCAGAAGTTCAGCAGCATGGCAGAAGAAAAGGATTGAGACCCTTGAACGTGATCACTACCTTTGCCGCATCTGCTTTGAGGATGACCATGTTATCAACAATGCAGGGCTTCAGATTCATCACATCACATCACTTGATAGAGACTTTGAGCAGAGACTTGATACAAATAATTTAATTACATTGTGTCCAAAACATCATGAAGAAGCAGAACACGGCATCATTCCTGCCGACCGGCTCCGCGAGCTGGCGAAAATGTCCCCCCGGCTTCCGAAATTTGAGAGTTGACAATGGTCCTAGACCGTACTGCCCTACCTCAATTCACACAAACTTTGATTTCTCAGGCGTTTTTTGGAAGGATTTATAATGCCAAACTATAAAATAACTCAGGCAAAACTAAATAGAATGGCGAAAGAGATGCTTGAAACGGCCGATGCCTATGGGCTGACTGATGACTACCTCTTCATGACAACCTTCCGGAGATATACAACGCAGGTTGCGCTTGCGGAAGAGCTGCAGAAGAGCCTGGAAAAGGACGGCGTCCTTGTTACCAAGGAATATGTCAAAGGCCGGGCCAATATTTACACCCATCCCGGTATCAATTCCTATAACAGAGTGACCGACAGTGCAAACAAGACAGCACAGGCATTAAGTAAGATGCTGGAAGATGCCAGGAATAAAAAAGAAGAGGATCCTAAGAACAAGGCCATGCAGGATCCTTTACTGAAGGCCTTAAAGGGCTGACGTGGCATGCCCAGTGAGTACATTAAGAACCATCCTGCCTATCGCTATGCCAAAGCTATTGTTTCCGGAGATTTCACAAGCATGGCCATCATCCCGGAAATAAAGGATATATATAAGCCTCCCACCTACGTCATCAAGCAATGCCGTGACTTCCTACAGGTTGCAGACGGGGAAAATCCTGATTTCTGCATCAATGAGCACAAATGCCGGCAGATTGACGGGCTTCTGAAGCTCTTAATCATGCCGCGCGGTCTGCAATTCGGTAAACCACTCTATGAATGCACGGTAAGCTATCAATGGCTGTTCTATGTAGCCGTTCTGGCTGAAGTGTATCGCTCTGATCCGGAAAAACGGCGCTATGAACGTGCGGTCCTTGAAATCTGCAGAAAGAATTTCAAGACCTACACGGTAGCGACCATTTTCATCATCCTTTTTCTTACGGAACCTCCATTTTCACAGTTTTTCAGTGTGGCACCGGACCGGGCACTGTCAAAAGAGGTCAAGGAAGCCATACAGAATACGCTGTCGGTTTCCCCTCTTGTCTACTATGACATGCATGGATTGAAGCGGTTCAAGCTGCTTCGTGACTGCATCAAGTGCACACTGACACAGACCACCTACACGCCTCTGGCTTATGCCGCAAACAGGTTTGATGGCCGTCTGCCGAACGTCTTCCTAGCCGATGAAGTTGGCGCTCTTCCAAATAACAGCGCAATTGAGGCCATGGCATCCGGACAGCTGAACATCAAAAACAAGCTGGGCTGCATCATTTCTACCAAATATCCCAAAGTAAATAACCCATTTGAATCAGAAGTCGCTTATTCGAAGCGTGTCCTTGACGGACAGGTGGATGATCAGGCGATTTTTTCGTTGCTGTATGAACCGGATCCGGAAATTGCCAAGGAATGGATTACTAATCCATTGGCAATGGCCCAGGGAAATCCTGCAGGCATCGAGATTCAGGAAATTTGGGATGATTTGAAGAAAAAGCATGCCAGGGCGCTGAACATTGAAGCCACAAAGACGAATTTCCTCACGAAGCACTGCAACATTATGGCATCCGGCACATATGACGGAGAATCCTACATTTCATTGGAGGATTTGCGTCGCGGAAAGGTTAAAGGCATCGACCTGCATGGCCGTGACGTCTATGTAGGCGTTGACCTTTCCATGACAAACGATAATACGGCGGTCAGTGTGATTTCCTGCGATGCCAAAGCCGATGTGGTTGACTGCATCCCCATGGTTTTCATTCCGGCGGACAGGATTGAGGAAAAGACCAGGGCAGAAAGGGTACCTTATGCCGAATACATTGCAGATGGTTACGTTGTGCCATGTGGCGATAGGACCATTGATTACAAAGTGGTTGAAGATTATGTGTTCAGCCTGGAAGAAAGATATGGCTGCAAGGTCAAGGCTCTGGGATTTGACCGGTACAACTGTCTAAGTTCAGCCCAGAAATGGGAAGAAGGCGGCATTGATACTGTGGAAGTGAAACAGCATTCCAGCGTGCTCCACTCCCCTACTAAATGGCTGGCAGAGCTTATTGCAGACGGTAAATTTCATTATGAATCAGGGAACAAGATGGTTGAAATCAACTTTGAAAACGCCAAATGCGTTTATGACACCAACATGAACCGATATGTAAATAAGAAGAAGTCTAACGGAAAGATAGATATCGTGGCGGCTACCATCAATGCCATGTACCTATTGGAGCAGGATGTTAAACTCAATACTCCAATGACGTGGGGCGCACAATTTTAAGGAGGTGAAACAATGAGCTTACTAAGTTTTCTGGGATTTAAAAAAGAAGATGAAGAAAAGCGGTCTCTTGAAAATCCGGCTGAGACGCCTGAAGGATTGGCTGACCTTATCCAGGCAGATATCGACATGCGTGCCACCAGGGAAGAAGCTTTAACCCTTCCGGCTGTGGCATCCTGCCTGCAGTTTATTTCCGGTGCCGTTTCCGGAATGCCGGTAAGGCTGTATAGGAAGATGGAAGACGGCGGGAAAGAAGAGATTGATGACTACCGCACTCAGCTGCTGAACCGAGAAACCGGTGATACTTTGGACGCAGTGCAGTTCAAGCGGGCAATGGTAATAGATTACCTGTTAAACGGTGCCGGTTATGCTTTCGTGAACTGGAAGAGTAATAAAGTTCAGTCTATTAACTATGTTGCCTATGAAAATGTTTCCCCTGTAACCAATTCGGATCCTGTTTTCAAGGCGGTTAATTACTGGATTAACGGGCATCGCTATTATGATTACCAGATTTTACGCATTCTCAGGAACAGTGATGATGGAATGGAAGGCCACGGCATCCTTAAAGAGAACCAGGCACTTTTCTCCACCATGTTCAAGGCACTGAGATATGAGCACAGCACCATCGGATCAGGCGCTAAAAGAGGATTTTTAAAGTCCAGCAGGCATTTGGACAAAGATATTCTTAAAGCTCTCCGTCTGGCGTGGGCGAAACTGTTTTCCGGGGATAACAGCGTGGTAGTGCTGAATGATGGCCTTGATTTTCAGGAAATTGGCACAACAGCAACGGAAAACCAGCTGGTGGACAACAAAACCATCAATAATAACTCTGTTTATGCCATTTTCGGTATTCCCACAGGGCTTTTCAGTGATAATCCATCATCTGAAACCTATCTGCAGGCCATCCGGACAGCAGTTCTTCCGGTTGCCAGGGCGCTTGAAAATGCCTTGAACAAGTTTATGCTTCTGGAATCGGAGAAAGACAAGCTGTTTTTCACCCTGGACAGCAGCGCAATTACGGAAGCCGACACCATGACACGGTATCAGTGCTATGAAATCGGCCTTAAAAATTCCTGGCTCACTGTGGATGATATCCGTAAACGTGAAAATATGCTGCCTGTTGGCATGGACTTTATCAAGCTGGGCCTTGATGCAGTGCTTTATAAGCCACAGACAGGCGAAATCTATACTCCGAACACCGGCGTGAAAGCCAACATCAACGATGCGGCCGCGCCTCCTAAAGACAGCACTAATTTGAAAGGAGGTGGTAACGATGAAAGTGGAAATTCGCAGTGATAACACTGCAATTATCGAAGGGTATGTGAACGCTGTAGAAAGAATGTCCAGAACTCTGCATGATTATGACGGCACAAACTTCCGGGAAGTGGTAAAAGCAGGCACCTTTGCCAAAGCGATTGCCGCAAACCCGCATGTGAAGCTGTACTTCAATCATGAAAGAGCTATAGGCGGTATGGATGACGGCACCCTGGAGCTGAAAGAGGATAATATTGGTCTCTATGCAAGGGCGATTGTCAATGATCTGGACATTGTGCGGGAAGGCCGTGCAGGAAACCTATCCGGCTGGTCTTTTGGCTTCTGGATTAACCCCAACGGGGAAACATGGCGTGATGATGACCAGAACGGGCGCATCCGTGAGCTGACTGACATCAGCCTGGATGAAGTATCTATTCTGGACGTCACTCCGGCATACTATGCAACTTCCATCAACACCCGTGATGAAAAGGCGGCACTGAGAGAAATTCGTGTAGTAGATGACAAGGCGGATAGCGTTAATGACATCTACGGAGCTTTGGAGCGGAAAAAGAAACAGATTGAAATTTTAAAGATGGGTATTAAATAGGGAGGATAATCATGAATCTGAAAAAACTCATTGAAAAACGTAATGCTTTGGTAGATAAGCTGAATGAAATCGTTAAAAAGGCCGAGGATGAAACCCGCGCCATGAACGATGATGAAAATAAAGAATTTGACCAGGTTACTGCAGAAATCCGTGCACTGGATGCAACCATTGAAAAAATCAGGGCTGCAATGTCCGTCAATAAATCTCAGGAACCGGAAGAACCGGCTGTAAAAAAGGCTGAAAAGAACGAAGAACGTGCTTTTGCCGCCTACATCCGTGGCAACCTGGAAGAATGCCGCGCTGCCGGTGACATGGCCAAAACCGATAACGGTGCAGTCATTCCTAAGACCATTGCAAAAAAGATCATTGAACTGGTAAAAGATATCTGCCCAATCTACGCACTGGCTACCAAGTTCAACGTAAAAGGAGATCTTGTATTCCCCAAATTTGATGATTCCAATGGCCCCACTGCTTCCTATGCAGAAGAATTCACTGCACTGACTTCTAAGAGCGGCACTTTCAGCGGTATCACTCTGAAAGGCTACCTTGTTGGCGCACTCACCAAGGTTTCTGTTTCCCTGATTAACAACACTGAATTCGACCTGACTGCTTATGTAGTCAATAAGATTGCTGAAGCTGTAGCAGAATTCCTTGAAAAACAGCTGCTTGTTGGCACTGATGGCAAGATGACCGGCCTGGCATCCTGCACCCAGAACGTTACTTCCGCCGCTGCAACTGCCATCACTGCTGATGGACTGATTGACCTTCAGATGAGCGTTAAACAGAGATTCCAGAGCAATTGCGCATGGATCATGAACACCAACACCTTCAAGGCTATTCGCAAGCTGAAAAACTCTGAAGGTGATTACCTGATGAATCGTGACCTCACCAATGAATTCTCCTGGAACCTTCTGGGCAGACCTGTTTACATCTCTGATGCTATGCCGGATATCGCAGCCAGCGCTATTCCTGTATTCTACGGTGATTACTCCGGCCTCTACGTAAAACTGGCTGAAGACATCAATGTTCAGGTGCTGAAGGAACGCTATGCAGAAGAACACGTTGTTGGTGTCATTGCATGGACTGAAATCGACAGCAAGATCGTGGAAGAACAGAAGATTGCTAAACTTACCATGAAATCCGCTTGATTTGAGGTGACCTGTCATGAAAATCAAGGCATTGCTTAGCTTCACCGGGGCTGTCACCATGCATCCCGGTGAAGAACGAACAGTAAGTGATAAGACCGGCAAGGACCTTGTCCAGGCCGGTCTTGCTATCAAGCTGGATGAGCCAGAGGAACCCAAGACAGAGGAAACCAAAGCAGTGAAAAAGCCTCTAAAGGAGAAAGCTGCAAAGGAGGCGTGACGTATGAAAGTATCGGAACTGACCGTTGATTTCCTGCAGGAATACGTTCGTGCGGATGGCAGCGCCGCCACGATGCTTGAACCGATGCTTGCCGCTGCCATTCATTACGTCATGGCTTACACCGGACTGACGAAAGCACAGCTGGATGATTATGAAGACATTACCCTGGCGGTGATGGCTCTTGTGGCCGACATGTTCGACGTGCGCCAGTACACTGTGACTAACGCAGAGGTGAATCCTACGGTGAAATCCATCCTTGACCAGCATAGTTATACAGGGCTGGAAGGAGGCATTGACTATGTTTCGGAAAGCAGCACCTAACCTGTCATCCATTCTGAACCGGAAGATAGAAATCTATCAGCCTGTACAGGGGGATGAGAACGAGCTGGGCCAGCGTGATATCGCTGAAAAGCTTATTGATACTGTCTATGCCGCCATTGTTCCGCAAACAGGCACCATGCTCCATGGCCGTGCGGCCGATACGGTTCTTACCCGCGTCACGCATAAATTCATTATTCGTTATCGTTCTGACCTCACGACTGATATGTATATCAGATACGGAGGCCAGCGGTACGACATCATTTATCTTTTGGATCCATACGCCAATCATGAGCGTTTGGAGATTTTCACGGAGGGGATTATTCAATGATTGAGATGCATTTTGACTTGCATGAACTCACGAAGTTGAGTGATGACTTCCTGGAAGCGGCAAAAGAGAAATTCCCACGGAAGACAAAGAACTTCATGGGCAGGGCAGGAAACCGGATGAGAACAAGAGCAAGAGCCGCCTACAAATCGGATATTAAACATTCCAAAACAGGGAATCTGGTGCGTGGCCTTTCCCGTGGGCGGCCTTACATCTATGGAAAAGATGAATTTTCCGTACGTGTCATAAACAAAGCTCCTCATGCCCACTTGTTTGAGCATGGGCATGTGCTTTGGGCGCATCCGCCAGGTGCTAAACATGCAATCAAGACGAATAGGATGGTTGAAGGACGGCACACTATGGCCCACACAGAAAAAGCTTTCCGGGAAGAATATGAAGGGATGGTTGACGAATATGTTGACCAGCTGCTGCAGGAAGGTGAAATCTTATGAGCTTAGTTACTCCGGTGGAGGTCATCGCCAGATTCACCAAGATATTGCAGGGCGCTTTCCCTGATGTTCCGGTACAGAATACCGACATCACTGAAGGATTCAAAAGACCCTGCTTTTTCCTTGACCTGGAAGGCGTCGATACCGGCCGTGTAGGCACCTATTATGAAGATGGGCTGTCTTTCCGGCTTTACTACTTTGCGGCTGACACCTACAAAGGTTTCGTTGACTTACTGAAGAAACGGGAGGCCATCATACAGCTGCTGCAGGACACTACACGGCTGGATCCAGATGAAAATTCCGAAAAATATGGTTTCGTAATTCAAGCTGATGATACGATCCGGAGCGACATCAATCAGGCCGACAAGGTTTTACAGATTGCATTTACTGTGGACCTTGTACAGGATGATGACCGTCTGCCGGATGCAGAAATCATCGACAGCCTGGAATTCAAACCATCTGCTGTACCATCTACAGATACGGGCCGTTCTTCTACTGAAGATTCTTCTGAATCTGATGAGGAAGAAGATAAAACCTATAAAGTAGATGAATTGTGAAAGGAGTAAATTAGATGGGACTGCCAACAATTGAAGTTGTGTTCAAGCAGCTGGCCGTTTCTGCAATTAAGCGTTCTGAGCGCGGTATTGCGGCTATCATCATCAAAGATGATACGCTGAGTAAAACGGACATCACGAAAAAAACCTATAGATCCAGTATGGATCTTGATTCTAAGAGCTATACCGAAGCCAACTTGAAAATCCTTGAACGGTGCTTCCTGGTTGCGGTGAATAAGGTTGTAGTCATTTCTCTTCCTACTGAAGGGGATTTCAAGGATGCGCTGAAGGTCCTTGATAAAATCAAATACAACTACGTCTGCACCGCTGATGCCGCAAACCAGCAGGCTCTTGCAAGCTACGTTGTAGACTATAATGCCACCACCAAAGGAATGATGAAGCATACAGTTTGCATTGTCTACAATGCGACTACTGCTGATTCCAAGTATGTAATCAACGTAAAAAATGCTACGGTTACTGAAATTCAGACTGCCAGCGATGGCACCAAGAGCAATGTTTCCGTTCCCATGAATGAATATCTGCCGCGTCTGTGTGCTATTCTGGCTAATCTGCCAATGAATCGGTCCTGTACTTCCTACGTGCTGGAAGATCTGGCCGATTGTGCGGATGTGGCCACAGATGATACAGACCTTGACGGCTGGATTGATAAAGGTTACTTCTGCCTGTATGTGGATGACGATGAAGTCAAGATTGCAAGAGGCGTCAACAGCCTTACCACCTTCACTTCCACTGATACGGAAGACATGAGCCACATCATCATTGTTGAATCCATGAACCTGATCATTGAAGATATCGCTACCACATTCAAGCAGAAATACCAGGGCAAATACAAGAATTATCTGTCTAACCAGAAGCTCTTCATTGACGCGGTTGATGCTTATTTCAAGGAACTGGAAAAGGAAGAAATTCTGGATCCGGATTATACCGGCAACGATGATGCAGGTACCACAGGCAATGAAGCCTACATTGATGTAGAAGCCCAGAGGAATGCCTGGCTGTCTGTTGGTAAGACTGCTGCAACTGACTGGACTGACGATAAAGTAAGAAGCATGGCATTCAAAACCACAGTCTTCCTGGCTGCCACGGTCAAGATTCTGGATGCTATCGAAGATCTGAAATTCGTCATTACTATGGAATAAGGAGGTGGCATAAATGGATAAAGGTGTAACCAATAAAATCATCCGCGGCACTAATGGCCGACTTTGGATGAATGACAAGCTTCTGGCCAATGTCAAAAGCTTTGAATGCAAGCTGAAACTGAATTATGAAGACATCGATGAGAACGGGAACCCCATCCAGCAGCGCCGCTATACAGGTGCCTCTATCGAAGGTACCATGGTACTGCACAAGGTTGATTCCTATGTGCTGAAACTGATGAAAGATGCAGTTCTGTCCATGGACATGCCTGACATCAATATGGTGGCTAAGGTTTCTGATCCATCCGTAACCGGCATGGAACGTGTGAAGCTGTCCAACGTCACTTTTGATGAAGTAGGCATGGCAAGCTTCGAAAACGCCAAAGTCGGTGAAGAATCTATTCCTTTCCGCGCTGGCGGCTATGTACCGACTGATACCATCGATGACTTTAATTAACAACAAGGCGGGATAAAACCCGCCTTGCACTAATTTTTGGAGGATTAGCCAGATATGGAATCTAAAAAAGCAACTCTTGAAGAGCTTCTGAAACGGAAAATGCAGAGTGAGAACGATAGGAATGCATTTTTCCCTATCAAATCAGAGAAAATCGGACTGACCTTCATGGTCCAGAAGCTTCCTATTGATAAGGTCATCGACATGCTGGATGATTTCAAATTCGTGAATGGAGCTACATCCACAAGGGAAGGCTTCGAAGGCGCCGTTCGAATTATCTATGAATCCGTACCATTGCTTCATGATGAGAAACTCCGTAAAGGACTTGCAGAGCCTTATGACGTCGTGCCGATTGTTTTCGGTGATAACGTCGGAGCTATTGTAGATTTCGCACAGGCCATCATTGAAAAATTCTATGTAGGCGCGGAAAGTGAAGTTGCTGAAATAAAAAACTGATGAAGCGTGACCACGAGCTGCTTGTAATTCGTTACTACATCGAACGTGGCCACAGCATTCATGAGCTTGAATCTCTCACTCCCATGGAATGGATTTTCTACCAGCTCCATGTGGACTTGATGGCTGAAGAGCAAGAGAGAATAACCAACGGGAAAGGAGGGTAAGGCATGGCAAGAGGCATCAACGTGCTTCTGACATTGGTAGATAAATTTTCACAGCCGCTTCGAAAAGTGGCCGGTGAAACAAAACAGACTACCAGGCAGATCAGGAATGCCCAGAATATAGTCAACAAATTTGCTGGCGGGGCAAATGAAAAGTTCCTGTCACTTGCCGGATCCGTGGCTAAAATCGGAATGGGTATTGCGGCCATTGGAACCGGGCTTGCCATAGCAGGCGCCAAAAACTTTGCTGATGAAGCCATAGAGAAGGCAAATGCTCAGGTGGCCGCTGAGACCAAACTGGTGACGATTCTGGGAGATGTCAGAGCTATCCAGGAACAAGGTGCCGGAGCGGCTGAACGAGCGGCAAAGTCTCTGGGAGAATATGCATCACAGCTGCAGACAGTAGGCGTTGTTGGCGATGAGGTTACACTTGCCGGCATGGCGCAGCTTGGAACCTTTCAGATGACAGAAGACCAGATAAAGACCGTTTCTGCCGGTATGCTTGACCTGCTGGTCAACCAGAAGGGACTCAATGCCACGCAGGAAGATGCGGTAAACGTGGCCAACATGATTGGTAAAGTCATGATGGGCAATGTTGGCGCACTTCAGCGTGTAGGCATCTCCCTGGATGATTACCAGAAGGGCATCATTAAGACCGGCACGGCCGATGAACGCGCCGCCATGATTGCAGAAGTCCTTGCCCAGAACGTCGGCGGCGTCAATGAGGCCATGAGAAAGACAGATGCAGGCAAAGCCGCGGCCATCATGAATGACTACGGCGACATGCAGGAAGAAGTCGGTAAACGGCTAAACAAGGTTCGTACAGGCATCATGACTGCCTTTGCAGGAATGATTACACCATTAGGAAATGCCCTGGCTCCGATCATGGACCAGCTTGTAGTAAAGGTGGATGAAGCACTGCCGGCTATTCAGGAATTCGCTAATAACCTTGCGGCGGCGCTGCCAGGAATCATTGAAAGTGTTGGTAATGGAATCAGCTTTCTTGTTCAGCACATTCAGGATTTCATTGGCATCGCCAAAACTGTTGCTCCGGTTATTGCCGGCATAGCGACAGGATTTGCGGCGTTCAATGTGATTAGCGGAGTCATCAGTAAAATTCAGATGCTGAGGACACTGCTGAACGGCATCCAGCTTGCCGGCGGCGTTGTCCAATTCGCCGCACTCTTGAATCCGATAGGATTAGTTGCGGCCGCTATCGGCGTGTTGGCTGTAGCATTCTACACACTTTATACACAGTCTGAGCCTTTTAGGAATGCAGTGAATGATCTGGCATCTCAGCTGCTGGCCTTGGGAGAGCTTGTTGCCGGTTTCCTGGCACCTGTTTTTGAAGTCCAGTTTGCAATTATTTCTTCTGTAGTAGAAACGGCTGTGGATGTAATAGGCGGCGTACTGACAAATGTAGTCAATGTGCTGTCTAATCTCATCGGTTTCATTGTGAATGTGTTTACCGGAAACTGGCAGGGAGCCTGGCAGAATGTGGTGAACATTTTCCAGGGAATCTTTGACACACTGGCAAGTATTGCGGCCGCTCCACTTAATTTCATCATCGGCTTGGTGGATAAAATCGCCAGCAAGGTAAGCTCTATACACCTTCCTTCCTTTGGTGGTGGCGGGGACACTGGCGGCGGTGAAAGTGAAGACAATAATGCCTTGGGCACCACTTACTTCCGTGGCGGTCCTACCATGGTTAATGAAAATGGCGGCGAGCTGATTACACTTCCATCCGGAAGCCAGATCATGCCGCACCGGGAACTGCTGCAGCTAATCAACAATGGTGGAAGTGGTGGCGGAGTAACAGTAAATCTATCTGTCCAGGGCAATGTGATTGGAAACCAGGACTACATGAGACAGACCGGTGAATATATCGCGGCAAAAGTTCGTGATGCATTGAGGAACAGCTAGGAGGTGGGAAAATGAGCTTACTGACTGATATACTGCTTCAGTATACGGGCTCTTCATACAGTGATTTGACCTCCGCGCTGAAATCCCGCATCAATATTGTGCTGAAGGTGGATAACACCACAGACAGCATTGTCTTCCCTGTTGTTCCAGGCGATTTTCCGGATATGAACAGCCCACAGGATAATGACACCTTTGAAGCCGTGACCGGTGACATTAATGTCATTGGTGCTCCTAAGCTTCGAACATTATCATTCTCCAGCATCTTCCCTGTTAATAAGAACTATCCATTCATCCGGGCACAGGCCAGTTACAAAAATGGGTGGGAGTATGTGAACTGGATTGAGAAATATCGCCGCTATGGCGTGGTGTTCCGCTTGATGTTCGTTGAAACATTCGGAGCGGTAAAGCTGGATATGCTCTGCACTATCGACAATTTCGTATACCATCAGGAAAAGAACAACGATATCAAATTCCAGATTGATTTCCGTGAGTACAAGAAGCCGCCGGTAAATATTGCAGCCAGCCAGGCATCTGAAGGAGTGATTGAATGAATAACTTCAAACTGACCTACTCCTACAATGGCACAACGAAAGATATTACCGGAATCACAAGCAACTATACCCGTGGAGACCAGATTGACCAGTTAGGTGAAGAATTCGATTTCGACCTGATTGATAATCCGCTTGACGTCAATTACCAGGGGAACCGGTTGGAGTTCGGCGGTAAAATCTGCTTCGAAAACAACGGTAAGGCAGTCTATACCGGAATCATTGAAGAAGAATCAAGGGAAGGGCTGTCAAAGTACAAATACAAAGCATATGATTACGCATGGTTTCTGAATAAAGACAAGGTATTTGTGCAGCTGGTGGACTGTACTGCATCTGATGCTATTCGAAGGATCTGTGACCAGAAGGGCATTGAAATCGGAGAAATAGCAGAAATGAATACGGTCATCAACAAGGTCTATAACGGAGATGAAGTTTCCAAAGCGCTGAAGGATATCATTGCTCAGGAAACAGATTCCACCGGCATTGAATACCGGATGGAAGTCCGGATAGATAAGCTATATATCACAAAGCGGGATGACCTGAAGATTACTGCTACCTATCAGCTGGCTCCGAATGAACAGCCTTTTGATATTACTGGCGTTATTGGAGACTACCAGGCAGACAGCAGTGTGAAAGACATCGTTACCAAGGTTGTTGTCACATCCGGAAATGAAAAGGATGAGTACGTTGTTGCGACTGCAGAAAACGCTGATGCGGCTAAAGTGTATGGCGAAATCGTCCATTATGAAAAGGTCACTGACAAGCAGAAGGAGGATGCACAGAACATTGCCGACAAGAAGCTGAAAGAGCTCTGCCGGAAGAAAATCAGCAAGCGCCTGAAGCTCTTTGGTTCTGATGACGTGCGATCCGGAAGGGTTCTCACGTTCAACAGTGAAGAGCTGGGCCTTGTTGGTGACTTCCTGGTAATTTCTGCCAGTCATACATATGACAACATCAATCATTTTATGACGTTAGAAATCCAGTCAACGAAGGACAATGAGGAAGGAGCGGTGTAAATGGCTGACACATGGGCACAGGAAATGGCCAATCAGTTTAAAAAGAGAGACAATCCAAGACCTATCAGCAACTGCATCGGCCTGATTCTTCAGACCGGTGATGACTGGAAGGTTTCCATACAGAATGGTGCCTACATCATCGACAAGAAAAATGGCTACATCTGCCGGCACATCCTGCAGAGAGCCAGTGATTTCACGATTGATTCTGAAAGCCAGAGCGGCAGTCTGACAACCGGCAGCTGCACCGGCGGCTATAAGCACAGTGGAAGCAGCTATTCCACATCTAACACGGCCACAGGCCATGTCACACTGCATCCGATTGATGACTGGAAGCCTGGAAATAAAGTGATGGTAGCTCCAACAGCGGACAACCAGCGCTTCTTTATTGTGGATATCATCGTGTAGGAGGTGTGATTTATGTTTCCCTCCGATATTGATCTGAACGATTTGACCGCCGCTGTTTCTACAACCGATGCAAACAGCAGCACATCCGCGGCGACAACAGGGGTAACGACTTTAGGCCGGAGCCCATATTTTGATTATAAGAAAAAAGAATTCGTGATTAACTCCGGATTTAACCGCAAATGCACGCTGACAGAAAGCATCGAGCAGCATATCCGGCTGTTCATCAACACTATCAAAAACAAGTATGCCATTTATGATAAATATTTTGGAGTTGATACTGATGGTCTTGTAGGCTATCGGCTGCCCAGATCCGTAGCCATTGCTACGATTAAGCAGCAGATTTCTGATGATTTACTGAAAACCTGTCCGGTAATCAAAGAAACAAAGGACTGGACGTTCTCAGGTGAATCCGGTGTATTTAGCTTCACAGCAGTCATGAATGATGGTGTAGAGGTGGTGATTTCAGAAAATGTATACGATTAACCAGATTCACAATACAATTCTCCAGGGGGTTCCGGATGACTACCAGAAAACAGAAGGATTCCCCACTTATGACATTACCCGCGGCGTAGCTTTTGGGCAGTATCAGCTGTGGAAAAAAGCCTTCCTGGTAGAAGAAAAGCAGAACGTGGACAACCTGGAAGGCTCTGAGCTGGATGCATGGTGTGCCCAGCGCGTGGGGCTGACCCGGAACAGTGCCGTGAAAGCGAAAGCTGTCATGAAGATTATTTCCGGCAGTGGCCGGATTGTAGCCGGGGACCTGTTTGAAACCGTTGACCGCATTCAGTTTGAATCTACGGAGACAAAGACTGTTTCCCAGGGTGATACCTTCAATGTCCAGGCTGTTGTCGCAGGAACCAGCGGGAATGTGGCTGCGGATACCATCACCCAGATTCCTGTGACCATCAACGGCATTGGCTCTGTGACCAATCCGGATCCGGCGGAAGGCGGCTATGCCGAAGAGACAGACGATGAATTCCGAAAGCGGTACTATGAGAAGCTACAGATCCCGGCAACCTGCGGGAACAAATATCACTACATTTCCTGGGCAAAAGCCGTTGACGGTGTAGGGAATGCCCGCGTGTTCCCCTGCTGGAATGGCCGGAATACCGTGAAGGTGGTCATCATCGGGAACGACAATAAGCCGGCTTCTGACAGCCTTGTAAAAGCTGTCCAGGATTATATAGATCCTGGCAAGACGGGCTACGGAGAAGGCCAGGCACCTGTCGGGGCTGTTTGTACGGTCAAGGCCGCAGATACGGTCTCTGTATCGGTCTCTGTATCGGTCTCTGTATCTTCCTCCGAAGATCTGGAAACCATCAAGGAAAATGTGACTAGTGCTATTGATGCCTACATCAGCTCTCAGGCATTTGCTGCCGGGGACAGCGCCACGGACTATATCAGCTATGCCCGGATTGGTGCGGCCATCATTGGAACCACGGGCGTCCTTGACTATGCAGACCTGCAGGTGAACGGCGGGACATCAAATATCGTCATCCCGAAGGAATCTGTGGCCGTGTTGGGTGGTGTGACCTATGCTGACTGATACCATGCTCCGGGCTCTCCATGCCTGGTACCGCAAAGACAAATGGGTGAAGGCCCTGTATGATGCCATGGATGCTGACATGAGCGGCGTTGATGGGAAACTGATGCAGGACTACTACAACCTGTTCTTTGACAAGCTGGATGAAGATGGCTGCAAGGTACTGGAAAAGGACCTGGGCCTGACTCCGGCCAAAGATGCCACCCTGGACATGCGACGGAGTGATATTCAAATAAACTGGCTGGCAAAGCAGTTTGCATCCATGCCGGCTATCCAGCAGATTTGTGATGGAATCTACAATGGAGACTGCACAGCTGAGTATGACGGTGATGCTACAATCACGTATGCTTTCCGTCATTACATGGAACCGGCTCCTTATACGGATGCCCTAGTATCTTCTGTAGACCGCATCAAACCAGCACACATTGATTACAAGTTCCGCTATGACTATAACGTCTGGCGGGACTATTACTATCCGCTGTTCTGGTCCAATGTAAAAGAAAAGACGTGGACAACAGAAGCCGGAATGATATGGTCTGATAACTATGCACTCCGGCATAACTGGTCATACATGAAGACCAGGACGTGGAAAGAAACCTTGATTAAAGATGTTGACTAAGATGTTGACTAATAGGAGGATCAGAAATGGCTACAAGAACAACTTACCTCAATCTGATTAAACCGGACTACTCCGATGCTGCAGATATCGCAGACATTAACGCGAACATGGATACTCTGGATGACAAAATCAAAGGGATTGATAGCGCCGCTATTGATGATACGCTGGTGCCTACTTCTGACAGTGGAACAATTAGAAATCAGCTGTCTCAGCTGGCAAACCGAATTAAAGCGGCTACCGGAGCTGGTGGCTGGAAAGATGATCCATCTACAACGCTGGCTTCCCTTGCCACATTGGTGTCTAACCTTTCAACTGGCAGTGATGTAACATGGGATGGTAAGAAATTTACAAATACAAAACTGGGTATCAGTGGATTGATGGATGAAAATGGTTATGTCAGTTTCGGCAAAAATTTCGGCGGCTTAATTATACAGTGGGGAAATAACATTTCGGACACAGGCGGTGGATACGGGGTGAGTATAGACTATCCAATTACTTTCCCTAATAAAGCTTTAGCCGTAATACCTTATGATATTAATAGCGGTTTTACTGACAGCGCAATACCATCTGTACATGCAGCATGGTTCCCGGGAGAAGGTTCTGATGGTGACGGAAATGACAGGCGATGGGCAAGAGTAGGATTTTCAGGGAAAAATTCAGTTTTCGGAGCATACGGATATATCGCTATCGGCAAATAGCTATGTAAAAGACTGAGGGGCTTTCTTTTTCCGATGTACGAAAGCAAATCCTTGATGTTGTATCCAAATTAGCTAAACGTAATACATTTTTGATAAAATTTGGATCATCAGAATTGTTTGACCCAGTACCTATTGCTTTAATCACATTAGCGGAAAGTGGAAGGTTTGCAATTGCACAATATCCGGAAGGAACTGCTGTTTCTCCCCACTGTTGAACATAAGTAAATAAGTGTCACACGCCTACTGCAATAAAAATCACGGTTGGCGTATTGTAATCAATTTTATTGCAATCTCGTCCAAAAAAATTCACAATAGAATTTGTCTTTTTTTTGATCCCAATACTTGCGACTGCACCGCCAGCGTCATTTGCCACAACACTGTAGTTAGAAGCAAACGAAATCGGTAAAGCATAATCCCCCGCAGTTACATTTCCCCACTGTCTAATGGCCTATAATTAGCACTCTCACCGTGGCTCCACCTTGTTTGACGTTACCGCCATTATTAACCCATTTGGATAGTATATTGGCCTGAGTATTTGATGCAGTTGTAATATCAGCACCACTCACAACAATGCCATTTCCCGCATTCCACCCAGCTGGGTCGCCTTCGGTTGTAATAATTTCATATGGCTTACTGGACAATGCCAACGGATAGGTAAATGCGGATAGCCCATTTGCGTTATAAAAACTTCCCCACTGTTTAAAATCCGATAGAAATCCAACCAAACGCTCCCAATGAGCCGTTATTAGAGTTTGTTGTTACAGTAAACCCTGTGTTATTCATGGACACAATAGCTGCGGCATAAGCGCTCCCGCTTTTCCCGGTTATGTCATATGGGACTGCAGCGAGTGGTTTTGAATAATCTATCGGAAATGCCACCTCGCCCATAAGGTTTGAAGTTTTTCCATTTCCCCACTGTATACTGATTGCTTTCAAAGAAGAGAACTATGGGAAATATGGATGTTCGCTGAAAAATTTGCTTTTATTAGAATTCAATATTTATGATGGTTTGGAGCCGTTTTTGAAAATCAGAAACGCTGAGATTACTGTATTTTTATCGTTTTTACTGGGAACAGTAGTAACAGCCACGAAATCACAAGACATCAAGTGAAATCGTGGCTGACATCTGGTTTACAGTATCGTATTAGTAACACTACTTCAACAGTTCTATGCATTTTCTGAGCTGCCGGATGCCTTTGTGCGTGTACACACGCTCAGTCACATCGCCACCAGCATGGCCTAGAATACGCCTTTTAGCGGTTTCATTAGCTCCTGCATTATCCAAAAGCGTTGCTACAGTGTGTCGACAGTCATGTGTTGTATGACCATCTGCATGGATCCGCAACATTACACGCTTCCAAAGGTCACAATATCGGCTATAGCTATAAGGATTTCCGGTTGAATCTGCAATAAGGTGCTGGCCGGAAGATTGTAGCCTGGCATTGATTAGCGGCTGAATTCTGTGATGAATAGGAATGGTCCGAATGCCTGCCTGAGTCTTTGACCTGGTAATACGAATCAGCTGCTGTCTCTGATTGATGTCAGTTTTCAACAACTGCAGCATCTCTCCTACTCTCATTCCGGTGTAAAGCAGGATAAGGACTGTATCAACGCCAGGATAATCCAGCTCATTCCACAACCTGTTAATTTTCTGCCGGCTGAAAGGCCGATGAGGATTAACAGGTTTATTTCTGCCCAGGGAAAGAAGAGATGCATAGTTCTTTCCACCGGCCTCTATCTTTCCGGCATACGATTCCATCAATGAAATTAGAGACCTTACCTTCTTTACTGAAGAATAAGACAATCCGGATCGACGCATGTCATCAATGATTCGCTGGTAGTCGCTGTATTTGATTTCAGAATAAGGCATGCCGTGGAGCACTGAGCAATGCCGGAAGGCGTTTCTATATCCACATATCGCGCTGGCTGATGGATCTGTATCAGCTATATGCCGCGATAGCCAACGATGGTATAACTCTTCGAAGGTAAGACGATGGTCAGCAAGGGAGGTATTATGATGGAGTTTGTTGTATTCAGCTGCGAAAATTTCCGCTTCTATCTGCGTCGCAAAGTATTCGACAGGGCGCTGCCTCCCGGCATCGCTTACTACAAAAACAAACGGCCGCCTCCGATTGCCTGACAGCCGTTTGATGCTTCCGTATCCGTTCGGTTTTCTCAATCAAATCATCCTTTCGTAAATAAATTAGGAGGTAAAAAATGAAGGACTATTTAATCAAGTTTAATGCCGATGGCCGGCGTGGCACCACATATGCCGACGGTGTTCATTATTTCGTACAGCCTGATGGCGCTGTGAAAGATGGCAGTGTTAAAGTACAGGACATGCTTGACCAGGGCTTTGTTTTTGTAGATACTGCTGATTACCTGAATCTGCTTGGTAATAATGACGATAAAAAAGAATATTGCAGGCAGAGCGACGGTACATTTGCACCTTACGTTGCACCGGAACCCACAGCAGAGGAAAAGGCGGCTGCTGAGAAAGCCTCTTTGAATTCCGAATATGAGGCTAATAAATCTGAAATGCTGGCAGCTCTTCAGGCGGCACAGCTTGCCGGTAACACTGATGCGGTGGCAAGTATTCAGCAGGATTATAAAGATATGACAGCCGCTTACAAGGAAGCGGTGGAAGGAGTGACGGCAGAATGAGTTTCTGGAAGAAAAAGAAGTACTGTGAATATTGCGGCAGTGAAAAGAAGTCAGATGGAAGCTGCTCAAATCCGAAGTGTATCGCTTATAAGGAAAAAACTGCAGAGGATTCCTCCACTAAATCTGACAGCACCACTACAAAGGAAGGATGAGCTAAATGGACTTGGTTACTATCCTGCTTTCAGGACTGTCCTCCCTGCTGACAGGAATTCTTTTGTATAAATTTCGTGAAAGAAATGAAGCCGACAAGAAAGAGCGGGCAGACCAGCAGAGAAAGAATGACGCATTGGCAATGGGAGTTGTAGCCATGCTGCGTGACCGTCTCATTGAAACTATGGGATCCTCAATTAAAGCGGGATGGGTAACTGTGGGCAAGGCTGATGTAATCACCAGAATGTACCAGGCATACCACAATCTTGGCGGTAATGATGTTGTAAGTCACACATACCAGCGGTTTATGGATTTGCCGCATCGTGAACCTTATTCCGATCGGAGTGATTCGGATGTTTGAGTTTGAAAAAATCGATATTGAAAATATTTTAGTCATTATTGCGCTGTCTGCCAGCTTGATAATGGCTATTTTTTATGGGCTCGATAATTTGGCCATGAGCATTGTGACCGGCCTTTTGGGATACATCGGCGGTACAATCAAGGGCTCCACACCGAAAGGAGGTGACAATAAATGAACGTATTTATTAATCCTGGCCATGCACCCAATGGCAATCCGGACCCGGGCGCGGTGAACGGCAATACTGGGCTGCGTGAGTGCGATGTAGCACTGGCAGTGGGTGACCTTGTTGCTCACTATCTCAAGGCTGCTGGTGTAGGTGTGACGAACGTCTTCCAGTGCGACAGCCTGGAAGAAATCTGTGATCAGGCGAATGCCAGTGGTGCAGATCTTTTCATCTCTATCCACTGCAATTCCGCAGAAGCAGCTTCCGCAACCGGTACAGAAACATGGGCGTGTGCAGGCAGCTCTGCCGGTCATGCTCTGGCAACCTGCATCCAGAATCAGATTGTTGACGCATTGGGGACTGTAGACCGCGGCGTTAAAACGGCTACGCCCGGTGTCAATGGTCTCTATGTACTGACTAACACCGATGCTCCGGCGGTCCTTGTTGAGCTGGCTTTCATTTCCAATGATGATGATGAACAGCTGCTGGAAGAAAAGCAGGATGATTTTGCCAGGGCAATTGCCAGAGGTGTAACGGACTATGAATGCAGCATCCAGTAACCGTATGCTGCGAAAGTTGAAAAGGAGAAAATAATCATGAGTAAATGGACTGATGTAAGAGATTCTGTTATTGATGCACTGAACCTTGACGATGTAACTGATCAGGTAAAAGTTGATCTGACTACCCAGATCGTAAACAATGGCATGCCGGCTATTGAAGATGTGGCTGATGCTTTTGTAACAAAGATTCAGGCACAGGCATCCGCTGAAACCGGATGGAATAAAGTGCGTGACCAGGTTGTTCTGCCTCTTCTCATCAAAGGCGCAATCTATTTCGTGAAAACTGTCCTGGCTAAAACTATGCCGGCAGAATCCACAGACCAGAAAGCCTGAAAGTGGTATAATAGTATTATAAGGCCTTCAATGCATCAGCATTGGGCACTGGACTACTTACAGGCGGTCCTTTTAAATAAAAAGGGAGCGGGAACCAGGGCATAACAACTCTGATTTCCGCTCTCTTTTTTAATTATGCGACTTCTCTGCTGATGAAGACAGAAACGTAGTCAGCGTATACTATAAAGTTCTGACGTGGGCGTTCGCGGTTCACCATTTGAAAAGGACTGCGAACCCCTTGCCTATTGGCAGGGGGTTCGTTTTTAGGTTCATGCTGCTGAAAAGAAAAATGAGACAGATAGAGGTTCTTGAGCTTTTCCCGGGATGGAAAAAGAAAAGGCACGAGGCGTTCCCTGTTTCCTCATGGAAAGAGCCATGAATTTTTGATGGCAGAAACCAATTTTTATCGACAGAACCGTCCCGTTGATGTATAATATCTATTATTTCACTAGGAAAGGAAGGACGGCGTATGACACGTGATGGCAGGGATCTTATCGTATTCCTTCTGCTGACGGTTCTTTTGATGGGCGGCATAATGATCTTGAAACCGGGTCAGGGCACGCTGCCTGCAGCCGATGTAACAACGACCGCAACACCCAAACAGCAGGCTAAATAAGGCAAAAAAGAAGGCAGGAACGTAGTTTGTTCCTGTCTTTTTTAATTTCTAGACAATTTGATCCAAGATGATACCAGTCATGGTGTCCGTATCAGCTTTCTTGAAGCCGTCCTTGTAGAGGTCCGGTGTCCGCCAGCCGTCAAGAAGCGCCGCGTCGACAGCTTTTTCAATGGCTTGGGCGGCTGCTTCCTCTCCTAAGGCATAGCGAAACAGCATCGCCGCAGAAAGGATGGTAGCACAGGGGTTGGCGATTCCTTTACCAGCAATATCGGGAGCCGATCCGTGGATTGGCTCAAAGAGGCTTGTCTTTTCACCGACTGAGGCCGACGGCATCATACCGATGGAGCCGCCCAATACAGCCGCTTCATCGCTCAGGATATCGCCAAAGAGGTTGCTTGTCACGATGACGTCAAACTGGGTGGGACGGGCTGCCAGCTGCATGGCGCAGTTATCAACGTACATATGGTTCAGTGCCACATCGGGATAGGCCTTGTGCTCTTTTGTGACTGTGCGGCGCCAGAGCCGGCTTGTGGCAAGGACGTTGCTCTTATCGACGCTGGTGACCTTTTTGCGGCGGCCCTGGGCGGCCTTGAAGGCAAAGCGGCTGATGCGCTCCACTTCGGGGACGCTGTAGTTTTCAAGGTCCCAGGCTCGTTCCACGCCGTCATGGATTTCCGATTCGCAGCGGTCACCAAAATAGATGCCGCCAATGAGTTCGCGCACGATGAGGACATCCGTGCCTGTCACGATATCGGGCTTCAAGGGCGAATAGGGCGCAAGGACAGGGGAGACATGGACGGGACGCAGGTTGACATAAAGCCCTAGAGCCTTGCGCAGGCCGAGGACGGCTTTTTCCGGCCGTTTGAGGGGATCTACATTGTCCCATTTGTCGCCGCCTACGGCACCAAAAAGGACCGCATCGGCGTTTTGGGCTGCTTCCACCGTTTCCTTGGGAAGAGGGTCCCCGCAGGCATCATAGGCGGTTCCACCGGCCATCTTTTGATCAAGGGAAAGGTCCAGGTGATAGATGGCTGCGGTCTTTTTGAGGACCTTTACCGCGGCGTCCGTAATTTCACCGCCAATGCCGTCACCAGGGATAACAACGATCTTTTTTTTCATTGGGCATGCTCCTTTACATAGGCAATAAGCCCACCGGCCGAGGCAATGCCTTGGATGAAGTCCGGCAGGGGCGGCGCCTTGAAGGTGTCGCCTGTGGTCTTATCGGCAATGGTACCCGTGCTGATATCGACGCTTAGGATGTCTCCTTTTCGAATCTTTTTGACATCGTTGCCAATTTCCAGGACAGGAAGGCCGACGTTGATGGCGTTGCGGTAAAAGATCCGGGCAAAGCTTGCGGCAATGATGACGGGTACGCCCGATGCCTTGATGGCAATGGGAGCATGCTCGCGGGAAGAGCCGCAACCAAAGTTCCAGCCGCCGACCATGATATCGCCGGCCTTTACCTCTTTGGCAAAGCTTTCGTCAATGTCGACCATGCAGTGGGAGGCCAGTTCCTTGGGATCAAAGGAATTGAGGTAGCGGGCGGGAATGATGACGTCCGTATCGATATTGTCTCCATAGGTCCAAGTTTTTCCTTCGTATTTCATCTTATTTGACCTCCTTTGGGGCGGCAATCTTTCCTAAAATCGCACTGGCTGCTGCGACTTGCGGACCTGCTAGATAAACTTCGCTGTCCACGTGGCCCATGCGGCCCCGGAAATTGCGGTTTGTCGTCGATACGCAGCGTTCACCGGCGGCCAGGATGCCCATGTAGCCGCCCAGGCAAGGACCGCAGGTCGGCGTCGAAACAACGCAGCCGGCGTCGATGAAGGTATCGATGTAGCCTTTTTTCATGGCTTCCTTGTAGACTTCCTGGCTACCGGGAATAACGATACAGCGCACATCTGGATGGACAGTACGGCCTTCAAGGATCTTGGCTGCAATGGCAAGATCTTCCAGACGGCCGTTCGTGCAGGAACCGATGACGACCTGGTCGATGGGAATGTCTCCAAAGGTGCCAATAGCTTTGGTGTTTCCTGGCAGGTGGGGGAAGGCAACGACGGGGGTAAGGGCTGTTAGATCGATGGTCACGGTCCGTTTATAAACAGCGTCACTGTCTGCTGTAACAATTTCATAGTCTTCAACACGGCCTTGTTCGTAGGCCTTGGTCTTTTCATCGACGGGGAAGATGCCGTTTTTGGCGCCTGCTTCAATGGCCATATTGGCCATGGTGAAGCGGTCCGTCATGGAAAGCTCAGCAATGCCGTCGCCCGTAAATTCCAGGGACTGGTAGAGGGCCCCGTCGACGCCAATCATGCCGATAAGGGTCAGCATGACATCCTTACCCGTAATATCCGCCGGTTTTTTTCCTGTAATGATGACCTTAATGGCTTCCGGTACCTTGAACCAGCACGTGCCCGTTGCCATGGCAGCGCCCAGGTCTGTTGACCCCACACCGGTGGCAAAGCCGCCCAGGGCGCCGTAGGTGCAGGTGTGGGAATCGGCGCCGATGGTGAGCATGCCCGGTCCGACAATACCCTTTTCCGGCAGAATGACGTGTTCGATGCCGGCTCGTCCAGTTTCATAATAATGGGTGATATGATGGGCTTTGGCGAAGTCACGGACAATCTTGGCAAGGCCGGCGGATTTAATGTCCTTGTTGGGAATGAAGTGGTCCGGGACAAGGACGATGCGGTCCTTATCAAAGACGGGGCGCCCAATCTTTTCAAATTCCTTGATGGCCGGCGGTGCTGTAATATCGTTTGCAAGGACGCGGTCGAGTCGGCAGGTGATGAGGTCACCTGGTTTAACGAGATCCTTTCCTGCGTGTTTGGCGAGGATTTTTTGTGTCATGGTCATTCCCATCGTGCATACATCCTTTCTTTTACCCTAAATTTAGCGGGCACTGGCCGCTTGGTGGAAAGCATTGACTGCCTCTTCAGAGGAGATGAGGCCAGCGCCATAGACATGGTCCTTGGCGTCTTTGCGGCGGTTCAGGGCACTGATGAAGGCCTTGATGGAAGCCGTCATCGTATCCGTGTCGACGCCGGCACCCCAGGTTGTGACGCCTTTTTCATCTGTAATGCCAAAGTAGGCAATGCCCCGTGATTCAGCGACCCGGTCCAGGTCGTGTTCGCTGTACGTAAGGTCCGTCACGGTAAAGTGGAAAGCCCGGCAGAGGGCATCCTTGACGGCGTCGAGTTGGCCATTGCCGGCTCCTTCAAGGATCACGTCGCGGCCGGCAGCCCGGACGAGGACTTTGCCCTGCCATTTTCCGTCCTTCTTGCGGAAGAGCGTATCCTGCAGTTCAATGGGAAGGCTCTTATCGACGTAATGATCCTTAAAGAGATTGAAGATTTCATCGGGCTTCAATTCCTGGTGCTTATGATCGGAAACGTCTTTTACAAAGTAGCTGAAGTCTTCCCGCATCGCTTTTGGCATATCGATGCCATAGGCTGTTTCCATGATGTAGGCGACGCCGCCCTTGCCGCTTTGGCTGTTGATGCGGATAACATCGGCATCATAGGTGCGGCCCACATCGTGGGGATTGATATAAAGGTACGGGCACGTCCAGTACGGGTCATTGTGCTCCTTACGATATTTCATGCCCTTGGCAATGGCATCCTGATGGGAGCCGGAGAAGGCGGCAAAGACAAGCTTTCCGGCGTAGGGCTGACGCTCACTGACATGCATGCGCGTTACTTCCTCATAGGTCTTTACAAGGTCCGGCATATTGGAAAAATCAAGCTGCGGATCGATGCCCAAGGCATAGAGGTTCATGCCGATGGTGACGATGTCCGCGTTGCCTGTCCGTTCGCCGTTGCCAAAGAGCGTTCCTTCTATGCGGTCCGCACCGGCGAGCATGGCCATTTCTGCATCGGCAACACCAGTGCCGCGATCATTGTGGGGATGGACGGAAAGGACAACGGCATCACGGTAGGAAAGGTTCTGGGAAAGATAGGCCACTTGGGCGGCAAAGATATGGGGCATGGACATCTGCACCGTCGATGGCAGGTTGATGATGACCTTCCGGTCTGGCTGCGGTTTCCACACGTCGAGGACTGCGTTGCAGACTTCCAGGGCGTATTCTGGTTCCGTCCCCGTAAAGCTTTCTGGTGAATACTCAAAGCGGTAAGACGCGTGGGCTTCTTCCGTGAGGCGCTGCAAAAGACGCGCCCCATTAACGGCAATTTCCTTGATTTCCTCCTTTGATTTGTGGAAGACTTGCTCCCTTTGCGCGACGCTCGTCGAATTGTAGACGTGGACGATGGCGCTTTTGACGCCTTTCAGGGCTTCAAAAGTCTTTTTGATGATGTGTTCCCGGGCCTGGGTGAGGACCTGGACCGTCACATCGTCAGGGATGAGATCATGGTCAACCAAATAGCGGAGGAAGTCATATTCCGTTTCTGACGCGGCAGGAAATCCGACTTCAATTTCCTTGAACCCCATGGCGACGAGGGTCTTGTAGAAGCGAATCTTCTCTTGGAGGCTCATGGGAATCACGAGGGCCTGGTTGCCGTCGCGTAGGTCCACGCTGCACCAAATAGGGGCTTTTTTGGGCGCGTCGGCCATGGCCCAGCTCATATCGACGACAGGGGGCAGATAATAGCCCTTTTTGTAAGCTTCTACATGTTTCATGACGATGTCCTCCTTACAGGCAATAAAAAAATCTTTCTTCTCTCTTTGTGAGAGACGAAAGATTCAAATCTTGCGCGGTACCACTCCACTTCACACCATTTGGCGTGCCCTTAGCCGGTACGGATGACGTGTCCATCGATACCGCCCTGATTGATAACGGTCAGGAGCCGGCTTCCCCTACTGTCATGCGCGGGTTCAGGAAAGCTGCTCAGGGATCAGTTCGGTTTCGGTCCGCCGCTGCCTTGCACCACCCGGCAGCTCTCTGGAGGTTTTCTTGAAACGTACTCTTTCCCTTCAATGCATGTCTTGCTTTGAAATTATGGTTCAGATGGTATCATGAAAAAAGACAAAAATCAAGAAAAATTTTAAGGATAATACTAAAGCGTGCTTTTTGCAAATAAAAGTGTAACCTATAATACAACTGGCCTTGATGAGCCAAAGAAAAGGCATGCAGGGGGGGCCTAATGAAAGGGGGCTGCCCAAAGGGGCAGCCCCATCCAGTTATTTTTTTTGTGGGGAGGGATTGGTTCGCATCTCAATTTCAAAGATGTTGATGACCTCAGCATCAGGACAGGCAACACGGAAACGGTTTCCCTTCATGCCGGGAAGGGTGCCGCCGTAGCGGAGAATATCGATATAGGGAAAGAGGGCATGCTGGGCCATGGGGCACAGGCGGCCCCGGTCATGGTCCCAGGACAGTTCCATACCCTTTACATGGCCGTGGTGGCAAGGGGCCTCCCCTTTTTTATCAACGACACGAATGATGATTTCACAGCGTTTTGTCATCTTACACCATCTTTTCTGGATGGAAATGGGCATCAAAGTCCGTTTCTGTCATGTAGCCCAATTCGAGGATGGCTTCCTTGAGGGAAAGATTCTTCTTGTGGGCCAGTTTAGCGACTTCCGCCGCCTTTTCATAGCCGATATAGGGGGTCAGGGCCGTAACTAGCATGAGGGAGCGGTGGAGGTTTTCCTTCATCTTAGCTTTATTTGCCTTGATGCCGAGGGCGCAGTGGATGCGGAATGATTCCATGGCGTCTCCCAAAAGCCGCACGGACTGGAGGAAGTTATAGATTGTAACGGGAAGGAAGACATTCAGCTGGAAGTTTCCTTGGGACGCGGCGAACCCAATGGCTGCATCATTGCCCATGACTTGGACGGCAACCATGGTGACAGCTTCGCATTGGGTGGGGTTGACCTTGCCCGGCATGATGGAAGATCCTGGTTCATTGGCGGGAATGGTGATTTCGCCAAGTCCGTCCCGGGGTCCGCTGGCCAGCCAGCGCACGTCGTTGGCAATCTTCATGAGATTGGCGGCTAAGGCCTTGAGGGCGCCGTGACTGAAGACCATGTCGTCAAGGCTTGTGAGAGCATGGAACTTATTGGGGGCGGTTTTAAAGGCATAGCCTGTATTTTGGGCGATATAGGCGGCAACGGTCCGATCAAAGTCTTTTGGTGCATTAAGCCCTGTCCCGACGGCCGTTCCTCCTAGCGCCAGTTCAAGGAGCCCTTTTTCTGAGGTCTTGAGTTCATCACGGCTGCGTTCAAGCATGGTTCGCCAGCCCGAGATTTCCTGGGAAAAGGCAATGGGAACCGCATCCTGGAGATGGGTCCGGCCTGTTGTGACAATGCCACGATGTTTCTTTTCAAGGTCCTTGAAGGTCTTTATGAGCGCGTCAAGGCGAGGAAAAAGATGTTCTTCGATGCCCTTTATGGCGGCAATGTGCATGGCCGTCGGGAAGGTATCATTTGAGCTTTGGGATTGATTGACGTCGTCATTGGGGTGAAGGCATGTCTTTTTGGCAAGCTCATTTCCCCTGTGGGCAATGACTTCGTTGACGTTCATGTTGCTCTGGGTGCCGCTTCCGGTTTGCCAGACCGCAAGGGGAAAGTTGCCGTCGAGACTGCCGTCAAGGATCTCTTCGCAGGCTTTTTCAATGAGTACGGCTTTTTCCTTAGGGAGCGTTCCCAGCTCACAGTTTGCTTGGGCTGCTGATTTTTTGAGGATGGCGAAGGCGGAAATCACTTCAGGCGGCATCTTTTCCGTGCCAATGCGGAAGTTCTCAAAGCTGCGCTGCGTCTGGGCACCCCAATATTTATCGCAGGGGACGAGGATTTCCCCCATGGAATCATGTTCTTTCCGAAGGGCAGGGCCCTTTGCCGACTTTTTTGTATCGCTCATGATGATCGACCTCCCTTTTTTGTCCTTATCTTGCCATTGTATCATATCCCGCAGGCTTTGCCGTGAAAAATTGGAGCCCAGCATTCTCTTTTGCACATTTCTGCTGCTTTTTCAGGATTCCAAAATATTTTTCTTGCCCTATTGCTGCCTTTTCGCCTACAATGGGACCTATCAGCATGTTGGAAAGGAGCCTTGGTATGGATCTTGCGGCCTATCTATCTTTTTGTTTTGTCATGAGCTTTACTCCCGGTCCCAATAATCTCATGAGCCTTGCCCAGAGCCGAGAGCGGACTTTTCGAGGCGCCCTGCCTTTTTTGCTGGGACTTCATGTTAGTCTCTTTTCTATGTGTACGGTCATCTATCTATTTATTCATGCCTTGGAAGATATCCTGCCTTTGATGGATCTTCCCCTGCGCATCTTGGGAGCTCTCTATCTTGTGTATCTGACGGTGCGCCTTTTCATGAAAAACGGAAGGAAAAAGACAAAGACCATCGATTCCAAACGGCTCTTTTTCTCCGCCTTGCTCCTGAATTGGACCAATGTCAAAGTCGCTCTCTTCATGATGGTGGGCTATACGTCTTTTCTGCTTCCCGGTGGAGGCGGCCCTGTTTGGACCTTTCTTCTCGGCATGGTCATGAACCTTATGTGCAGTGCAGCCAATTTTACTTGGGCCCTAGGCGGCTCCCTCTTGGACCGCTTCTTCAAGGCTCACGAAAAGCCTGTTTCTTTGATGATTGCGTCCTTGCTTCTCTATTCTGCCGTAAAGATCCTTTTCCCCAGTCTCTTTTAGGACTGGGGACTTTCGTTAATGGCTGCAAGACGTCGGCTGAAGATCCATCTGGCTAGGAAGAAGGTCGCCATCTCCGCTGCTGTCTGGCTTTCAATAAGGCCCATATAGCCGAGGAAAGCACCCATGGCATGCATCAAGGGGATGTAGATGATGGCTTGGCGCAAGGCTGCCACAAGAAGGGTTGTTCTGCCGTCTCCCAGGGCTTGGAGGGAAAAGGTGATGTGGAAATTAAGGAAGGCAAAGGGCGAGGCCAGACAGCGGAAACGTAGGAAGAGAGCCCCTAACGCAAGGGTCTCAAGGCCGATGGCACTTTCTGGCTTGGCCGCAATGAAAAGGCTTGCAATGGGAACCGCGGCGAGCTCATAAAAGAGCACGCAAAGGAGCGAAAAGAGAAGGCCCGCGCGGCGCGCCATCTTGATGAACGCCTTCATGCGTATGAATTTTCTGGCCCCATAATGATAGGCCACAAGGGGTAGCATGCCTTGGCAGATGCCAAGGCCTGTATTGAGAGGGATCCGTTCAGCCTTCATGACGATGCCAAGGGCCGCCAGGGGCGCGTCGCCAAAGCCTGCCATGAGGTGGTTTAAAAAGAGGTTTGATGTATCAAAAAGCAGGTTCGTAAGGGCTGAAGGAAAACCCACGGAAAGGACGGAACGAATCTTCTCCTTGCTGGGCAATCCTTCAGGAAAGGTATAGGCAAGAGAGCTTTTCTTTGCAGTTTTTACGAGAGATAAGAGAAAGTAGCCTAGGGAAATCAGGTTTGAAAGGAGGGTGGCAAGGGCCGCCCCTGTCAGTTCCTCTCCTTGAGGAAGGAGAACGAACATGAAGAGGGGGTCAAGGATAATATTGAGGATGGCTCCTAGGGAAAGGCCAAAACTTGCTTTTTTGGCAAAGCCGACGCTTCGGAAAAGCTGGGCCAAGGTGCCTGATAGGACGGTCGGAAGGGTACCTAAGGTGACGACAAGAAAAAGGTAGGTCTCCGTATAGGCGTAGGTGGCAGGGGATGCCCCTAAAAGAACCAAGATGGGGCGGCGCAGGAAATAGAGGGTGAGGGAAAAAACAAGGGCCCCTGCAAGGCTTCCATAAAGGGAAAAGGCGCTTACCTGACGGGCACTTTTTTCGTCTCCTTCCCCAAGACAGCGGGACATGAGGCTGCCTCCGCCGACACCAAAAAGGTTGCTCAAGGCGACTGTAATGGCAAAGACGGGAAAAACCAGAGATACGGCGGCAATCATATACGGATTGCCTGTACGGCCGACAAAAAAGGCATCGGCGAGATTATAGATAAGGGTAATAAGCTGACTGATAATGGTTGGAATGGCCATGGCCGCAAGGGCTTTTGGCACCGAGGCTTCTTCAAAAAGGGCCTGGTTTTGGTCACGAAGAGACATAGGGAACGCTCCTTTCAGGTTCAGCTCCTATTGTAGCATGGAAAAAAGAAAAGAGACTGCGGAAAAAATGAGCGGTTCATTCTGAAATGTACCCTCTTTACTGGACACCCAGTAAGGAGGGTACATTTTGCGTTATACGACTGAATTTAAGCTGATGTGTGTAGAACTTTATCGTCAAGGTAAGTGGGTAAAAACACCTAAAGGAATTAAAACAGCAAATTTTCGTAACAAGATTCGTACTTG
>ENA-ORTH01000576-ORTH01000576.1-human-gut-metagenome-genome-assembly--contig:-NODE-576-length-45089-cov-5.044322_pt1 | contig 45089 bp, 45 predicted proteins | sample MGYA00241914_ERZ509192 | MGnify/ENA primary metagenome ERZ509192 (study PRJEB26280, sample SAMEA2338826) | human gut metagenome | biome: human gut; feature: human-associated habitat; material: faeces... | reverse complement strand
TTGCCTTCTTGGCAATGAGCGGCGCATGGATGCAAAGTTCGGTTACGGTGGGGTTTAATTCTCTCCGTTTTACGATGGTAAACATAGTGCTCCTCACTTTCGCTCAAAACGCGGTCTTTTTGAAGAAACGGATACAGACCGGCGATCCGAACGCATAGCTCTCTTGTTTTGTCAGGCGGCCATCATCGCCGATGGCAAACACCGTGATGTTGTCGCTGTCCTGGTTCTCAGCCAACAGGTAGCTGCCTGTGCGATCCAGCGCAAAGTTGCGGGGCGTTTTGCCACCGCTGGACCGGCACTCGATCCAGGCAAGGCTGCCGTCCTCCAGAATGTGGTAGGCCGTGATGCTGTCATGGCCGCGATTGGAAGCATACAGGAACTTGCCGTCCGCCGTGATATGCAGGTCGGAGCAGATGTTCTCCCCCGTGAAGCCATAGGGCAGTGTGGAGGTCTCCTCACACAGAGTCATTTTGCCCGCATTGTAACGATAGTGCATTACGCGGGAACCAATCTCGTTGATAAGGTAGAAGTCCTTGCCGTTCGGGGCAAACTCACCGTAGCGCGGGCCGCATCCGCGTTCGACCGTGATCGTCGCCACCTCATCAGTATGTACTACTGCACCCTCGTAGCGGTAGGCCACAACCTTATCCATGCCCAAGTCTGGCACGAACATCAGCGGGCAGTCCGGCGCAAAAATGCTGCTGTGGGCGTGGGGGCCCTTCTGGCGGGTGGGGTGTACGCTGTTGCCCTCATGCTGAAAGACCGTTTTATCGGCCCGCAGGTTGCCCTGTGTGTCGCGTGGGAAAATTGTGACCGCGCCGCTGGCAAAGTTTGCCACCGACACGAACGCACCGTTGGGGGCAATCTCCACATGACAGGGGTCGGTACCGGCGGTATTGAAATCTGCTTCGATCTGCATCGTACCATCCGGCTCGTAGCCAATCTGGGTCAGGCCACCGCCGAACGCACCGCCGTACTCCTTCATTTCGTTGACTGCGTAAATTTTGCGCTGTTCCTCGTCGATTGCCACAAACGACGGGTTGCGCACGGGCAGCGTCGTCAGCGTCTCGATCTTGCCATCCTCAAAGCTGCAAATCGAAACACCCTTGCCCTTTCCCTGGAAAACCTCACCAGTGCCGAACAGAATTGGCTCGGTGTAGGTGCCAAGGCAGAAAAACTGTTTCATAGCTGCCACCCTTTTACTTCTTTTCCACACGCTCAACGGCCTTGACAGCCTCGATGATAAAGGCGTCGCGCTTCTTCATGTCGTCCTCAATGCTGCGGGTCGACCAATCATAGAAGCCCTTGCCGGTCTTGGCACCCAGGTCGCCCTTCTCCACCAGTTCCTTGATGTAGGGGCTGGCGGTCTTGTCGGCGCAGATGCTGGGCAGCACGGTCTCCTGCACGGAGAGACCCAGGTTCAGACCGATGGCGTCCAGATGCTTCAGCGGGCCCCAGACCGGGAAACGCATTGCCATGCCGCAGCTGATGGCGGTGTCCACATCCTCGGCGCTGGCAAGGCCGGAGGCAACGATATCGATAGACTCACGGATGATGGCCTGGAATACACGGTTTGCCAGCTGGCCGGGCAGGTCGCGCTTGACAAGCACCGGGGCTTTCTTCCACTTGCGCAGTTCGTCGCGGACTGCCACGGCGACGGCCTCGTCTGTCTTGTCGCCCATGACGACTTCCACCAGAGGAACCAGGTGGGCGGGCAGCCAGAAGTGGGTGGTGACGGTGCGCTCCGGGTGGACGCACTTGGCGCTGATATCGGTGATGCGCAGACCGCTCGTGTTGGAGCAGATGGGCACTTCCACGGGCAGCACGGCATCCAGCTGGGCAAATAGGTTCTGCTTGGCCTCGACATTCTCAATGATGGCCTCAATGACCAGGCGGGCGTTCTCCGCCGTCTTGATACTATCGTCGCTGGTGGAGAGCAGCTCAATAGCCTTCTCGGCCTCTTCGTGGGTATTCAACTCGTTCTCCTCGCGCAGGCGGATGCACTCAATGGCCTTCTTGCGGCCATTCTCGGCGCGTTCGGCGCTGGTATCCACCAGTACAGTCTTGTTGCCGGCCAGGGCGCTCATAGCACCGATGCCGCTGCCCATCATACCGCTGCCAACGACCATTACGATATCTCTCATTTTAACTTTCTCCTCTCGTTGTGTTCAATCTTCGGGGAACAGCAGCACGACGCGGCCTTTTGTTTTGCCGTCGCGCAGCAGTCCCAATGCTTCATTGATCTGTTCAAATGGGACTGTCTTGTAGACGTAGGGAACGATCTTACGCTGGTTCACCAACTCCACGACCTCGGCCATATCCTGCCGGGTCATGCCGCGCATCCCCAGAATCTCCTTTTCAAATTTCATAACTTCCTGATAGTTGACCTTGAAATCCTCGCTGATATAGCCACAGACCAGCACTTTGCCGCCGGGCCGCACCATGTAGACGCCCTCATTGATGGACCATTCCAGGCCGATGTTGTCCAGTACCACATCCACACCGCGCCCGTTCGTCAGTTCAGCCACGCGGGTGCGCAGATCCTCGCAGGAAGTATCTATGACTGCGTCCGCGCCCATCTGTTTTGCCACTTCCAGCTTGTCTGCCTTGCGGCTGGTGGCGTAAACCGTTGCGCCCATCAGCTTGGCGATCTGGATAGCGTTCATGCCCAAACCGCCGACGCCCAGAATCAGCAGCGTCTGGCCGATGCCCAGTTTTGCCTGGTTTTTCAGACCGTTGTACATACAGCCCACTGCATCCGGGATGCCGGTAATCTCCTCAAACGGGATTGTGGGGTCCACTGTAAAGGCGTTTTTTGCCGGGATGACGCAGTATTCCTCGTGGGAGCCGTCCCGCTCAAAGCCGATACGGACCAGGCTGCGGCACAGGTTTGTGCGCCCGATGCGGCAGAACTCGCACTCGCCGCAGACGATATCAATGGCAGCGGAGATATGCTCGCCGATGCGGGCGGGGTCTACCCCCTTCCCCACGGCCACAATGACGCCTGCCATTTCATGGCCGGGGGTGTAGGGCAGGTGTACCGTGCCGATCTTACCGTCCTGAATGTGGATATCCGACACGCACAGACCGCTGGCACGCACTTTGACAAGCACCTCGCCGGGGCCGGGCACAGGGATAGGCTTTTCCTCAATTTGCAGGGGTTCGTGATAACCGCGCAGCACCGCCGCGCGCATGGTTTCTTTCATTGCGGAACCTCCTTCACGCATTCTAAAGAAACAGCCCCGGCACCGGAATGGTTTCCTGGCCGGGGCCGTTCTTGTCAACAGCTGTTACGGATTGATAACGACCTTGATGGAGCCGTCCTTCTTGTGCTCAAAAATGTCAACTGCCTTCTCGTAGTCTTCCAGCGGGAAGGTGTGGGTGACGAGCTTGTCGCCCTGGATCGCGCCGTTGGAGAAGAAGTGCAGCACCTGCTCAGAGACGTTGGGGTTCGCCTTGGAGCCGACAATCGTCAGCTCGTTGAAGTTGACGGTGTTGGCGGGAATCATAACGTCACCTGCATGGTAGGTGGCAATCAGTGCGACCTTGCCGGTCTTGCGGGCCATCTTGCAGGCCTTCATCGGGGAGTCGGCAGCGCCGGAGCACTCCATGACTTCATCCGCACCGATGCCGTTGGTCAGCTCCAGAACACGCTGGACGGGATCCTCTTTCTCGAAGTCGATGCAGACATCCGCGCCCAGTTCACGGGCCTTTTCCAGCTTGGCGCCGCGGCCAACGACGATAACGCGGGCAGCGCCCAGTGCCTTGCACTCCTGCATGGCGCACAGACCGATGGGGCCGGGGCCGATGACAACGCAGGTGCCGCCGGGGGTGACGCCTGCCATCTCAACGCCGTGGAACGCAACACCGGCGCAGTCGGTCATAGCGGCAACATCGTAGCTGACGTTATCGGGGATGATGTGCAGTGCGCTGGTCTTGTAGACGTTGTACTCTGCGTTGGCGCCCTGCCAGTAGAAGCCGTAGTGGCGGTGGCCCATATCCAGCCCGCCGTCGTGGCCGTCCTTGCCGTAGTTCAGGCAGACAGTGTAGTGACCCTTCTTGCAGTTGTCGCACTTGCCGCAACCAACGTGGGCTTCACCGGCAACGCGGTCGCCGACCTTGAAGTCGTTGACGCCCTCGCCCAGGGCAACGATCTGACCGGCCCACTCGTGGCCCATGATGAAGGGGTAGTACGGCGGCCAGTTTGTCCAGGCGTAGTCGCCGTGGATCATCTTGGGGTCAGAGCCGCAGATGGCAACGCTCTTGATGCGGCACAGCACCTCGCCGGGGCCGGGCTTCGGCACGGGGACGGTGGCAAGCTGCAGCTTGTCATAGGCGACCAGAGTCATAGCTTTCATAGTCTCAGGGATGCTGAAGTTTTCCATTGTTTAACACTCCTTTATATAATAGGCAGAGAAATGATTGGTTTACGCTGCTTTGCGCAGGGATTTCTGGTTATCCAGCACGACAGCCACAATGATGATGAGACCCTTGACAACGTACTGCAGGTCAGGGCTGACGCCAATGTAGATCAGGCCGTAGCTGATGATCTGGAAGATGATAACACCGATGACAACGCCGGGCAGGGTACCGGTGCCGCCCTTCATGGAGACACCACCCACAACGCAGGCCGCGATGGCGTCCATGGCGTAGTCAGCACCCATGGTGGAGTTGGCAGAACCGGTACGGCCTGCTTCCAACACGCCGCCGAAAGCGTAGAGCAGACCGGCGATGATGTAGACGATGATGATGGTGCGCTTGACGTTGACACCGCAGACCTTGGCAGCCTCGCGATTGCCGCCGATGGCGAACATATTCTTACCCAGCGTAGTGCGGTTCCAGATGACCCACATGACCGCCACAACGGCGATAGCGTAGAACATCAGGTAGCTCAGGCTGATATTGCCAATGCGGATGGTGCCCTGGCAGAACTTGGAGTAGGTCTTGGTAAAGCCGGACAGAGGGTTGGAGTTGCAGACCGTGTTGAAGTACTGCAGACACAGGCCGTAGCTGATGAGCTGCACGCCCAGAGATGCAACGAAGGGTGCAACGCCCCAGTGGGCAACGATGAAGCCATGGGCCGCGCAGATGATGCCCAGTAGCACCATGACCAGCAGCAGAGGCACGATCAGCGGCAGTGCGGGAACCTGGTCAGCGCTGAAAACGCGCTGGGAGTAATCGACTGCCTGTAAAAGCGAAGCAGCCACAACGGCGGCCAGGCCGACTTCACGGCCGAGGGCCAGGTCCGTGCCGCCCAGCACAATGATCCCGGCAATGCCGCAAGCGTAGATGATCTTGGTTGCGGACTGGGTCAGGATGGTGGTAAAGTTAGAAACGCGGACAAAGGAAGGCTCGATTGCAATAATGACCAGCAGCAGTGCGCCAATGATAAAATACAGCGAATAGTTGTAGAGCCAATCCACAATTTTTTTGGATTTCAGCATTGAAGTTTCCCCCTAAAATCAGACGAACTTGGTGGCATCCACCATGATATTTTCCTGGGTGGCGTGTTCACGGTCATGGACCAGATCATACTCTCCGGTCAGATGGCCGCTGCTCAATACCAGTACGCGGTCACAGATGCCCAGCAGCTCCGGCATTTCGGAGGAGCAGATGATAACGCCCTTGTTCTGCTTGGCAAGGTCAAAGATGAGCTGATAAATTTCGTACTTGGCACCGACGTCGATACCACGGGTCGGGTCATCCAGCAGGAAGACATCCGGGTTCAGCAGCAGCCAGCGGCCCAGAATGACCTTCTGCTGGTTGCCGCCGGACAAGTGGCGGATCTTTGTCTTGGTGCTCGGCGTCTTGGTGTGCATGGCGTCGATCATCTTCTGGGTGTCCTCGGTCATTTTCTTGGTGGACAGCCAGCCGACCTTGTTCGTGTAGTTGCCGATGCCTGCGATTGCCGTGTTGAAGTCCAGACCCAAATCAGGGAAAATACCGTTGAAGCGGCGTTCCTCGGTACACAGGGCAAAGCCGTTCTTGATGGCTTCCGCCGTGCTTTTGTTGCGGATCTCCTTGCCTTTCAGCGTCACGGTGCCGCTCTCGCGGGTGCGTGCGCCGAACAGCGTTTCCAGCAGCTCGGTACGGCCCGCGCCCAGCAGGCCCGCAATGCCCAGGACCTCGCCTTCATGCAGGTCAAAGGAAATATCATGGATGTGGTGGCCCAGGTCATTCAAGTCCTTCACGACCAGAATTTCTTTGCCGATGGTTCCCTGCTTCGGCGGGAAACGGTCGGTCAGTTCACGGCCGACCATCAGACGGATGACTTCATCCACATTCGTTTCTGCGGCGCGCATCGTCTTGATGAGCGCACCGTCGCGCATGACGGTGATATCGTCCGCAATGCGGAAGATCTCCTCCATCTTGTGGGAAATGTAGATGATGCCTTTCCCCTGCCTGCGCAGCCCATCGATAATCCCCATCAGGATATCGACTTCTTTCTCATTCAAAGAGGAAGTCGGCTCGTCCAGTGCGATGATATCGCAGTTGTAGGAGACTGCCTTCGCGATATCCACCATCTGGCGCTTGGAGACCGTCAGGCTGGAAAGCCGGGCACGGGGGTCGATCTTGACCTCGCCGCCCAGGGTTGCCAGCACAGCCTCGGTGTCTTTTACCATCTTAGCGGTGTCGATCAGGCCAAACTTTTTGGGAAAGCGCCCCAGCCAGACGTTTTCCATCACGCTGCGCTCAGGAACCTGTTCCAGTTCCTGGTGAACCATCGAGATACCGTTGAGTAATGCCTCATGCGGGGACTGAAAGTTGACTTCCTGCCCACGCAGCTTGATGGTACCCTCATCCTTGTGGTAAATGCCGAACAAGCATTTCATCAGAGTAGACTTGCCGGCACCGTTCTCGCCCATCAGTGCATGGACTGTGCCGGGGCGCACATAGAAATCTACCCCTTTGAGCGCCTGCACACCGGCAAATGCTTTGGTAATGCCGCGCATTTCCAACAGGTATTCCTGCGAAGCCGCTGCTCTGGTCTGTTCCTGTTGTGTCGTACTCATTTTTCTGCTCCCTTTTGGGTCTTTTTCTTGCCGTTTTTGCTTTTTTGCCTGATTTTTGGGTACAAAAGTAGCGCAAAGCAGCCCAGCGTGTGCCGCTCCACTTTGCGCTCTATGAAATTTCAGTCAGACGGTTGTGCCGTCAGGATCACATGCAGGCTGCGTAGTCGTCCTGCGCGATCTTCAGGGTCTCCTTAGTGATAGCAACGTCATCAACGCGGACGTCCTTGCCGAACTCGCCGTAGTGATACTCGGTGCCGTCCAGGGCTTCCTTGCCGGCGGTCAGGTTCTTAGCCATGTCGATGATGATCTTAGCCTCGCGATAGGGAGAGGTCAAAACGGTGCCAGCCATGTAGTCATACTCGATCATTTCCCAAACATCGGGGATACCGTTGATGCCGTACACAATAGGACCGTTGCCGTCGTCAAACGCACCGGCGGTCTTCAGGGACTCAATAGCGCCCATAGCCATGGTATCGTTGTTGCACAGGACAGCTTCGATCTCATCACCGAACTTAACGTTCCAGGCGTCCATGACGTCCTTGCCCTTGTCAGAGCTCCAGTTGCCGTCCTGGATGTCCAGCTGCTCGGTCTTCATAGTGCCGTCAGCAGCCCAGCCCTCAAACAACTCGTTGATGGCCGCGGTACGGTAGATAGCGTTCTGCTGTGCAACGTTGCCCTGCAGCAGCACGTACTGCAGCACGCCGTCGCCGTTCTTATCCAGCTTGGAGGAATCAGCGGTCCAAGCGTCGTAGACCATCTGGGCCTGCACAGCACCGGGGTCAGACCAGTCCAGGCCAACGTAGTAAGCCTGCTCGTAGTCGTCCAGGATGCCGCCGACCAGGTCGGGTGCGCGGTCCGCGTAGATGACGGGGATATCATACTGGCGACAGAGATTGTTGATCGTCTCGCCTGCACCGGAGTCAACGGGGTTGACGACGATCAGATCATAGCCGCCCTTGGCCAGCGTGGTGGTGATGGCGTCGGTCTGGGTGGACTGGTCGCTCTTACCGTCGAAGGAATCAACAACGACGTTGTTCTCTGCGCCATAGTTCTCAAGACCTTTACGGATGTAGGTGGTAAAGGTGTTGGAGTTCTCATACATAAAGAAAGCGATCTTCAGCTGCTTGCCCTCGGAGGCAGTGCTCTCGGCGGTGCTCTCCGCAGTGGAGGTGCTCTCGGTTGCCGTAGAGGCAGCAGTGGAAGCAGAGGAACCGCAGGCGGCCAGGCTCAGGACCATACCGCCGGCCAGTGCAAGGCTAATCAACTTTTTCATGGTGTTTTTTCCTTTCTTTTAGTCAATTTTCTCCGTTTTTCTCCAGCTTTTTCTTCTGTACGTACTTTTCTACACGTTCGATGATCAGGGTCATGTGGCGGTTCATGAAGAAAGCGGCCTCTTCGGGTTTGTGGTTGATCACACACTGTAATACCATACCATGATAGAAGGTACTGTCAATGTCAGCCCCCTGTGCGTCCAGGAAGTCCTGCATGACCGGCAGGATCATCCGGGAGACAATCTCCATCATCTTGATGTACAGTACATTGTGGGATGTTTTGGCGATTTCGAAGTGGAAGTCTGTGTTGCGGCTGGCAAAGGTGCGCATGTTCTTTCGGCCTTCTGTACACTGTTCAAACAATTCCCGCAGCAGGGCAACATCTTCTTCCGTTGCATTCTCTGCTGCCAGACGCGCGGCCTCGACCTCGATGCCTTTGCGGAACTGCATGATCTCCAGCAAGTCCATACTGGAGGTAAGCGTTGCCGGGACAAAGAAATTCAGATAGACTGAACTGTCCACCGCCCGCATATAGGTACCGCCGCCCTGCCGGGTCTCGGTAAATCCCAATACGTTCAGCTTGTTCAGCGCCGCACGCAGTGTATTGCGGCTGACCTGCAAGTCGTTGCAAAGAACCATCTCTGACGGGAGCCGGTCACCCGGCTTGTAGTTACCGTCCATGATCATCTGCATAAGCGCATCGTAAGTTTGTTCTACAAGTGCTGCTGCCATATTTTAGACCTCCAAGGGTTTTCTTCTTATTGTAGTGCAGCCTCCCTTCTACGTCAAACGGTAAATTTGTAGTACAGCTTTTTGTCTGCCGGAGTTGTTCTACAAGTTTACTATACCAATCCGTTTTATTTTTGTCAACGGGTTTTTGTGCATTTTCTTTGGTTTCTGCGTTTTGCAATAAAAGTTTTCGGTGCATTTGTACATTCTGCCAAATCTCCGCCAGAGCGGTTGACTTTACGCCCTAATACAGATATACTTTTTTCAGAACAAGATTTGTTCTACAAATTAGAGCGCATCAAGTAATCATCACCCGGATGTGCTACAAATCGTGTCAAAAAAGAAAAGGAGTTTTTTCTTATGATCAAGCACATTGTATTCTGGAAAATCAATAAAGATGGTACAGATTCTGACCGTCGCGCCACGGTGGAGGCGTTCCGCAAAAAGACTGAGTACCTGCAGACCATCATCCCGCAGATCAAATCCGCCACGGTTGGCTACAATGTCAACGAGGGCGATGTCTTTCACGTCTGCATCGACTCTGTTTTCGATTCCCTGGAGGATCTGAACGCCTACATCGATCACCCTGAGCACCAGAAGGTCCGCGCCTTCATGAACGAAGTCTCCTACGACAAGACCGTCTTTGACTACGAGTTCTGATTCTCGCCATTCCCGACTTGCTCCAAGTCTCATCTTCCAAAAAAGGCAGCGGCCCCGGATTTCCGAAGAAATCCAGGGCCGCTGCCCTTTTCGTATTATTTTAGGTAAGCGTGCAATTCTTGCGCTGTCTGCTCGGCCTGCCGGGCCACAGCGTCGGCATCGGGCATATCTGCCATCGACTGCATGGGCCGTTCAAGTTCCGCCAGTGCCACAAATACCGCGCGTTCTGCCGGTTTAAAGCTGCGGGCCAGCTGGCTTGTCAGCCATGCTGCAAGGCGCTCCTGCTGCTCTTCGGGCGTTTCGTCCTGCATGGGCCGCAGGCAGTCCTTCGCTTGGAACAGCTGATACAACAGATCTACGTCCCGCGCCTTCGTCTGGATAAGTGCCCGCAGCACGGCCAGTTCTGCCGTGCGCTGCTCGTCCCCAAAGGGGAACATCAGCTTCTGGGCCTTTTCCTCGCGCCGCTGGCGCTCTTTCTTGCTGACCGTCTCCAGCCAGGGGATACTAAAAGCCATTTACTTTCCCTCCTTGACTGCCTTGATGCGGATGCGCACATAATCCACATACCAGTGTCCATCGTGGTACAGTACCGGGCGCAGTGTCTCCACAGCTTCACGGATGATGGTCTCCTGCAGTTCTTCGGGCACGCCTGCAAACGGCGCTTTATCAAACATGCGTATCCAGTCCGCCAGACCGTCCTCCGTCTGTTGGGGCGTGGGGCGGTCGAACAGCAACGCCGCGCGCACCTGCAAGCCGTGGCGCTCCAACATGGGCGCGTACTCCCCCACCGTGGGGAAATAGAAGGTGCGGCGGTAGGTCAGCCCATGCGCCGCAAAGATTTTTTCCAGCGCAGCGTGGACGGTCTCAGCACAGCCCTTGCCGCCAAACTCGCATACCAACTGCCCGCCGGGCTTGAGCTGAGACGCAATGTTGGCGATCAGCTCGTTCTGTTTTGCCGCATCGATCCAGTGCAGCACTGCGTTGCTGAAGATGACATCTGCCTGCTCCGGCAGTTGGAACGTACAGGCATCCGCCTGTAAAAATGTTGTATCGGGGTAGCGCTCTTTGGCAAGCGCCAGCATCGGCGCGGAAGCATCCACGCCGACGACCCGATAGCCGCGTTCGATCAGCTTACCGGTCAGCCCGCCGTTGCCGCAGCCCAAGTCCACCGCCAACGCCCCCGGCACTGCATCGATCAGATCCAGCACCGCCTCGCCGTATTTCGGCACAAAGGCAAAGTCTTTCTGGTACCCTTTCGCATTCCAGTCAATGTTCATAAGCCGCCTCCTGCAAAATTTGTTGTTGGTTTGTATTATAGCCGCCTTGTTTCTTCTCGTCAATAACCTTTTTGCCGAAGGTATCATGTTCTGTACTGCTACCATGTTCACATCCGACATTACTGCAGAATATTTCCGCAGCAATGTATCCAGACTTGGCTTTTGGTTGCCGTGCTCTATGCAGCTGAGGTAAGCCGGTTCCCGCTCGATAAGTGCCGCCAGCTGTTCCTGTGTCATTGCCTTTTGGATTCGTCGAGTACGAATCCTTCGCCCGATTGCTTCATAGTCAATATTCATAGTAAAAGTCCTCCTGCATAATTTCCCCGCCTTTCGGCAAGGTAAGAACTTTACTTTTCAGTCAACTCACTTGACTTCCTGTGCATGGAAAGATACTATTGCACGCGATAAAATAGTAGCAATATTCCATTATAGTACGCCTCTAAAAAGAAACCAGCCGGAAGTAAATTTCTTCCGGCTGGCAGATACATATTCTCTTTTACGCGGTAAATGCAGGGCGGATACTCTGTTGTACCCCGGTCTTTTCTTCTTGTTGCTTTGCCCACGTCACGCGTGTCACTTCTTCAACAAATGCGCGCGCTTTCTTATCGGCAGAATAGTAATGGATTCCAAATTGGTCGCAGACGTCAAACAGAAGTTCGGTGTAGGCAAGCTCGTCCGCCGACGGCATCGCAAAATATCCACCTGCCGCATCGGCCAGTTCATCGATTTTATAGCGTTCATCCAGCATCTTTTCCATTACGGTTCCTCCTCTGCAAGAAATTTTTCAAAGAGATTCCATGCGTCTTCATCGGCCAGCATATAGCGCTGCGGGCCGCCGCTGTTCAGCGTTGCCACCTGGCGGGCGTGGAAATCTTTCTCATAGTGTCTGGCAAGTTCCGGTGTCTTGGCTTCAAACAGGACATCGCCACGGCATCCGCTGTCAATCGAAAACTTGATACCAAAGGCAATCATCACTTCGCCAATGCCGTAGTATTCCCGCTTGGCAGTCAGTGTTGGGTTGCTGGCAGGCGCACTTTCCAGATACAGGATGTACACATACGCCTTACGCCCCATCACCCGATACGCACCGAGTGCAATCAAGTTTCCTTCTTTCGTTTTCAAAGAATACTTCTCAATTTTTTCCTTCCATATCGAATATTCGCTTTTGCAAAAGTCTTCGGCTTTGTTTTGGATTTCACTTTCTCGTACTCTGCTGCTAAATTTTCAGATATAATGAGCAGCATTTCCAACTCGGGCTTTGTACAATACTTTTCAAACAGCGTTATTTTATCTTTGTATGCAGATGGTATCTCCAGTTTCTCATTTTGGCCATCGCCAATACGCAGTACATGTACCTCATCTGGATACAAGTTCAGTGCCGCCTTAACTGCAGCAGAGGACTTTATTTGACGCGCATGATACGGGACCAATCCCAGCAAATCATCTGATGAAAATTTCAGCTTTTGATTTTCCAGTAGGATGTTGATGATTTTGAGCTCGTTAGGTCCCTCGCACATGATCAACAGCTTCATTTCATCAACTTCCTTTTCAGATTCATGAGTTCATCATAGTTTACCGCCGTTTGGAAAGCGTTATTATAAAAGCGCTTGCTCTTAAGCAAACCAGATCTCACCTCAAAAGACTCGTACATGTTCTTAATGGCAATCTTGTTGCCTGACTGACACACCCATATATTGTCCTGCCGGTGGAACAAATCCAATACTTCACAATAATGCGTCGAAAACAGCAGCGTTGCCCCGTGCCTGTTCACTTTTTTATCCATATACAGACTCAACATATTTTCGACAAGTGTCTTATGAAAATGCGCCTCTGCCTCATCGATAAGCAAGTCGAACCCCTGTTGGAGAGAAGCTACAACCAATGTGTAAAGGATAATGCCTTTTGTCGTTCCGCTGGACAACATATATAAAAGTTCTTTGTCCGATAGAAAGTTTACCTGATTGCAGATAGTGACACGATAGTTATGCTCGTCAAGCATCTGAATACTTTGAATATTACTATCGAAAATACGGATAATCGCAGAAAGCATTTCATCTGGTATATGATACGTTTTGAGCAATCGAAATGCCATCTGGTATGTGTCCGCTCCCATACCATCGCTACCGAAGAAAATCGCTGATACCTGTTTTTTCTTTAAGACAAAAAAAGTGCTTGCCGTATCTTCCGGTAACTCACCCAGATCTTTTTGCTCAACAAAATCCTCTGTATACAATGAACTCAGTTTAGTTTTATAATACTTTTTCTTATAAATATGCTGATCAAAAAATGTTGCCCGATTTGCTAAGGTCGGATCTGCTTTCAATTCTGTCGTATATTTGTAAATATATCCCTCATGAAAAAAGATGATCTCCAGTTTGATTCCATCATAGGAATAATGCTTATTCTCCAGGCTAAATTTACCCAGAATATCATAGCAGCAGTCCAGCAATTCCAGAGCAGTTGTTTTACCGGAAGCATTTTTTCCGACAAACGCTCCAATGCTATACACATACAAGCCCTCAGTAATTTCCTGAAGCTCATACTCCTTGTCTTCAGTCGTCTTCTTCGACTTAGCGACCAAATTAATAACCATATCATCCTGGCAATTCTTAAAGTGACTCGCCTTGACACGCAGTAGCTTCATCTGAAACACCTCCAAGCTTAGTATACCTCATCGTTCAATTTTAATCAAGATTTTTGTTTAAACTTTAGTATCTTCTTGCTTTACGGCGATATTGTTATGTTTTCTTCGAATGCTTTCATTTTCTCTAAGTTTTCTACTTCTGCCAGCTTCGGGCCGAAATACTCAGCAATATTTCATCTTTTTCTCAATACCTTTGTTCCCTTTGATGACTTATCTAAGTTAGCTACTGTAATTCGTTCACTCATAAGGAATCTATCATCTACGGTGTCTTCAACGGATCTCGCTGGCTCGCATAGACTCCTGCATAAAACCAATAAAACGCCTAGTAGATAGGGTTGGATTAGGGAGGCAGGCAAGACCTATACTAAGATTTTGTGGAGGATCCAAAGGGAGAATTTTAATGTCATCTCGTTTAATTGCTAGAGTTTCATTTATTACAGTAATACCAAGACCAGCAGCAACCATTTCATGAGCGGCATAACGATCAGATGTGGTAAATCTTGTGTTTGGCTTAATTCCAGCTCCCTTAAGCAAGCGTGAAGAATCACTGTCACGGTTTGGATAAATATCAATGTATGGTTCTTCTTTCAGAATGGACAGCGAGACTCTATCCTTATCGGCGTATGCAGAATTGGCAGAAACCACCGCAACCATTTCTTCTTGCTGAAGAATAAACCATAGCATATCCGGAGTAGGTTTGCTAACAACACAGATATCCATTTTGCGTTCTTCGACAGCATGGCATAGTTCGTCATTATAACCCCATAGCATTTTGATGTTGATGCGAGGGTACTGCTGAACAAACCGAACGATTTGCTTTATGAGTAATGGATAGCTGGAGGAATATGCTGTACCAATGGTTAGCGTACCAATTTGGAGCCCATTGATATTAGCAATCCGCTGTGTGATCTGTTCTTCGTCATGCAATAAGGTGCGAATATCATTTAACAATAACTCACATTCATCTGTTGGTCCAACGCCGCGATTGTTTCGTACCAACAGAGGAAAGCCAACTTCTTGTTCCAGATTCGCAATCATACGGCTTATTCCCGAAATCGTGTAATTGGATTGTGCGGCAGCTGCAGAAATACTGCCAGAGTCCAATACTTTAAGAAGTAGTGACCATTTTTGTGTATCCATTTGGACCTCTGCTTTGACATTTTTGCAAAGCGGCTTGTATAATTTGTCGCTTTACGAAAAGTATACAATATGGTTAAATAGTTGTCAAGGAACCCGTTTAGTATTTTATAATCATTATTGATTATTCGCTGACGAGTTTTCAGCAGGAAATAGAGCCTTTTTTGCCGGCTAAAGGTTTTATGGATGGTGTGTATCTGCTGAAGATAGAAAGAGAGAATGGATGGAAACGTTCTTTACGCCTGAGAATTTTTTGCAAACGTGAAGGACAAAAGAATTTTCACAAATAAGGAGGCTTTCTATGAACAGTATGGTTATCTGCCTAATTATTTTTGCGGTTATGATTATTCTATTCTTTAACCGGAAGATACCAATGGCATTTACCAGTATGGGCGTTATTGTTGCTTTGTATGTCGCGGGATGCGTGGATAAGGCTACCGTGTTTGCTGGATTTGGCAACAACAACGTTTTGACGATGGCGGGTATGTTTATTGTTGCTGCTGGACTTTCTCGCACGCAGATGGTCAATAATATTACCAAGCTTTTGTATCGTGTGAACAATGGGTCCTTCACACGAGTATTGGCGTCTTACATTTTGGTTATCTTCCTGCTCGGTCAGTTTGTCCCCAGCCTGCCAGCTATGTTTGCTATGGTTTATCCTTTGGTTATCAGCATGTGCAAACAGTTAAAGTGCAGCCCCTCTAAGATGATGTATCCGATTGCTGTTACGGTAGTCTCTACTTCCTTTGTTGTTGAGCCCATTGGTCCTTATGCTGCATGGTTCGTTACGCAGAATGGCTATCTGGAATCCTATGGCTGGACTGGATCTCTTCTCAGCATGTGGAGTGAGACTATGGTTTTTCTGCCGACCGCGCTGGTTACTTTGCTGTTGACAATCTTCGTCTTGCCGAAGCTCATGCCAGATCAGCCTGAAACTGAAACGGTCGCTATCACAGGGCCGGATATCACAAACAATGATGCTCTTTCTCCGATTCGTGAATTTCTCGGTTACGGTATCTTTATTGCTACCGTTATTGGACTGATGCTTGGCCTTCCTTCTTGGGCAGTTACGATGGCTGGTGCAACCGCTGTTGTCTTGTCTGGTGTTTTGGATGAGCAGACCGCACTGATTCGTATGAATATGAGCATGGTTCTGCTGTATGCAGGTGTCACGGTTATGGGCGAGGCTTTGAGCAACACCGGTGCTGCTCAGCTGTTAGGAGATCTCGCTGCAAGTGCTCTTTCTGGTGTTCGCAATGGTTATATCATTGGCGCAGTATTCTACTTGGTATCTTTCCTGATGACATCTTTCCTATACAACAGAGCAACGACTACTGTTTTAATTCCCATTTTGATTATTTCTTGCACCTCGATTGGCTGTGATCCTCGTGGTCCCGTTATCCTTTGCTCTCTGGCATCCATGTCTTCGCTGATTACTCCGATGCCTAACCCAGTAGTACCCATGGCTATGCAGGCTGGTGGCTATACACAGAAGACAATTCTACGTGTGGGCATAATTCCAGCAATTGTTCGAGGAATTGTTGGCGTTGCCATTGCTATGACGATTTTCCCTGCTTTCGGTTAATGCTACAACGAAGCAAAAATATGAAGCACGCGCTAGAACTCTTAACTATTGACGAAGGAGACTTCCTATGAAGAGGTTTGAAGGAAAAGTTGTTGTCATTACGGGCGGTGGCTCAGGAATGGGCAAGATTTCTTGTACGCTCTTTGCTCAAGAAGGTGCATCGGTTTGTGTGGTTGACATCAATGAAAAAACAGCACAGGCAACTGCGAACGAAATTATTGCCGCAGGCGGAAAGGCAAAGGCCTATGCAATTGACATTACCAAAGAGGAAGCTGTGAAAGCCTTGTTTGATGATGCTGTTGCCACATTCGGACGACTCGATGTGTATTTTACGATTGCAGGCATCAGCCCGGTGGGTACTGCAGTAACGACTTCTTATGAAGATTATAAAAAGGTCGTTGCACTGGACATGGATAGCGTCTTTTTGGGCAGTAAGTATTGCATTCCACACATGATCAAAACAGGTGGTGGTGTAATACTGAATCTGGTTGGAACTTATGGCATTCGCCCGACACCGAATAAGTTGAGTTACTCGGCGGCAAAGGCTGGTGCACTTAGTATTACAAGATCTGTTGCAATTGACTTTGCACGTGATAATATTCGTTGCAATGCGATTTGCCCTGGATTTGTCAACACGCCGCTGAACAATGGCTTTGAAGGGGAAGCTCGTCAGAGATTCCTGAACACCTATCAGCCTGCACCATTTGAGATTCAAGCAAAGGATATTGCCGAAACAGCGTTGTTCCTGGCAAGCGATGAAGCTCGTGCCATAACCGGACAGGCAATTGTTGTAGATGGTGGCACGGAAGCTTCTCTTTATCTGAACTACAAGAGACCTTCTGCCGACAAATAAACACATCAATCTGCAAAAGCGGCAGAAGAACATACGATGGAGTATGTCATCTTCTGCCGCATTCTGTTTTTTAGTTAAGGAGTTCTTTATGAAATCGATTTTTATTCCCCGCTATTTTTGGAATGGGACAAACGATGAAGTATGCACAAACACAGCCGTCTTAGTACGTGACAATCGGATTGAACAGATCGATGAGCCTGAGAAACTGCGACTTGGCTATCCGGAAGCACAGGTTTTGGAAAGCAATGATTGGTTGATGATGCCTGCTTTTGTAGACGCTCATGATCACGGCAGAGGTATGTCTCCCATATCCTTCCGTACCCCCGATCGGGCGCTGGAAATGTGGTTACAGGATTTAAATAAGCTTCCTGCTATCCCCCACTATCAAGCGTGTTACTATGATGGGATGCGTCTTGTATCGTCTGGTGTTGGTATGGTATTGCATAGCCACAACCCTAACAGCTTTGCTCAAATTCGTGAAGAAATGGTGGCAGCCGAAAAGGGATATAAGGACGCAGGTATACGAAGCATTCTCTGTCCTTTGTATTTGGATCAGAATAAGCGCATTTATTATGACCGTGATAAATTTATTTCCGATTTGCCTGAGCCACTGCGCACAAACTTTGCGGCCGGCATTCACGACAAGATTATGAACATGGATGAGTATTTCCAACTTGTCGAGGGTATCTGCGAAGATCTTGCAGATGATATCAAAGCAGGATGGACTGAGGTACAGCTTCACCCGAACGGTGGTCAGTGGTGCAGTGATGAAGCCCTGCTTCAGATGAAGGAATATGCGCTTGAACATGGTATGTACATTCATCTGCATCTACTGGAGACTCAGTACCAAGCAGAGTATGCAAAGCGTACATGGGGCAAGAGCTTTATTAAGCATTATAAAGAAATTGGGTTTCTGGGCCCATGGGTATCCTTTGCACATGCCGTATGGCTGGATGAAGAGGATCTGCAGCTGATTGCTGAGAGCGGAGCGCATTTAATTACGAATCCATCTTCCAATTTGCGTTTGCGTAGCGGAATTTTCAACATGCAGAGGGCGAATGAACTTGGTATTGACTGCGGAATTGGGTTAGATGGATGTGCATTTGATGACGATCAGGACTACCTAAGAGAGATACGTGTTGCATGGCTCAATAATCTGCACAATGGTGTGGATGGCGAAGTGGATTACAAGGACGTTTTGAAAATGGCTACTTCGCGTGGAGCAAAGATTTCTGCTTGCGGTCTGTCCAGCGGCTTCCTAGAACCAGGCGGTACGGCAGATTTTACAATGATTAGTGTTGATAGCATAGAAAAACCTTACGCGGATTCTGGTATTGATCCGCTGGCACTGCTTGTACAGCGTGGTACTAGGCAGAGTGTAATCATGACCTGTGTTAACGGTAAAATCGCATGGCAGCAGAACGATGAGAGTAGAAAGAAAGAAAAAGATGCTGAAATCCAGATTTGCACCGCAATCAAAGAACTGCGCGCCAAGGATGATGGGAAGCGAGACAACAGCATAGTTTTGCAGCATGTCCATGACTTTTATACGAAACGAAAGTGAGGAGACCCATGAAAGGAAAGGCAATCCGCAAAGGAGTGTTTATCCCAGCCTTTTCATGTGTATTGATAGCAGGGGCTGTAGGGCTGATCAACAATCAGCTTTTGATTTCGTTCTTTAAGGGAGCGTTTGAACTTGCTTATCAGAATTTGAGCTGGTTGTATCAGTGGATCGTATTGACAATCGTAATCCTTTGCGTGATTCTTACATTTAGCAAGGTTGGTAATATTCGCATAGGAGGACCTGATGCGAAGCCGAAATATGGCTTCTGGTCTTGGTTTGCAATGTCACTAACGGGAGGAATTGGAGCGAGCATTGTCTCGTCAAGCATTTCCCAACCCATTACTTTTTTACAAAGTATTTGGGGAGAACTTGATGGTTATGGCATTGAACCTGGCTCATCTGAAGCCGTACTGTTTGCATTGGGGCGATCTTTCCACGAATGGTCAGTCTTTCCTTATGCGTTCTATGGAATATGCAGCATTTCTATTGCGTATTTGTGCTTTAACAAAAAACAGCCTGTTTCGCTCTCTACATTACTTGTGCCATTGTTTGGAGACAAGGTTAAGAAACGCGGAATTTCTTCTCTAATCGATGCAGTCAATATTTTGGCTCTGGCATTGGCTCTTGTAGGTACACTGGGCACATTTATCGGTCTTACCAGTGCTTGCGCAAAGTATGTGTACAATATTCAGCCGACGCACATATTGATGTTAACTGTTATGGGTGTGACCACAATTTTATATCTTTTGTCTTCTCTGAGCGGCGTTGAAAAAGGCATTAAGTTTTTTGCAAATCTAAATTTCCGTTTTTATATGGTGCTGACGGCTATTGTATTGGTTCTGGGTGGTTCTGCTGCTTTTATTTTTAATACTTCTACTTCTGCGATTGGTTATTGGTTGCAGAATCTCCCACTGTGGAGTCTTGACACAGGAACATCTGGTGGTAGTGCTCTGTTGCAATGGTGGACAATCTACAACTGGACATTTTGGATGGCATTTGCCCCAGTGACAGGAGTTTTTCTTGCTCAACTAACTTATGGACATACCATTCGAGAATCGTTGATAGTAAACTGGTTGATGCCAAGTGTTTTCGCTATCATTTGGTTCTCGGTATTTGGTGGATGTGCGATTAACTGGCAGGTAAGCGGATTTTTGGATATAGCTTCTGTAATCAACGAAAATGGCACATATGCTGGCATATGGGCATTCATTGGAAAGTTACCTTTTGCGCAAATACTGATTCCAATCACGCTTTTTATCATGCTGATCTCTTTCTCTACCAGTGCGGACAATAGTGTGTCTGCGATTTCCGCTCTTTGCACTCAAAACAGCATAATTGGAGATGAGGCCCCCTCGATTCTAAAGATTCTGTGGGGTGTAGCAATCGGCGTATTAGCATATCTCTTGATGGCTTATGCTGCAGGCACCAAAGGGAATGATGGCGTACGCTATATGGTAGTAGCAATTGGCTCTGTGCTGTCAATCTTCATCATTCTAATGATTGCATCTACTGTAAAAATGTTTTTCGTTGATAAAAAGACATCCCAGAAGCAGGAATAACAAATTATATACGTTATATCGTACGACGCTTGCGATGAACCAAAAGGCCACCACCCGTAATTGGGCAGTGGCCTTTTGGCTTTATTCCATACTTTTACGATTCCGATTTTCCCCGCAGAAACTCAATTTGTCCTTTGAAAAAGCGAGTTTGTCCAGCAAATCACTGCCCTGGCTATTTGTGTTTCTTATTGCATAAATCGGAGTCAGAACCCCACTTGCACGGACTTTTAGCCCCACTTTCACGCGCTAAAGCCCCAACATATGTTTTGGAAACAAACGGATAATAGGTCACTCTGCCTGAATGTTTAAGCCACCCACACCGGTGACCATTGTGAAGTAGCTCAAATATTGGCTGTCACATGGCTCAAACATTCATTGACCTCTGAATTGCGACACTCAACAATGCGCTGCTTCCACTGTGCTTGACTTACTGCCCCTTTCATCTGACTCACTTGCATGGCTACAACTCCTCCTTGAGACTTTTCAGGAATTCCTGATAATTACCAGGAATTCTCGGTAATTCTTGATACCCTTATGCGGTTGTCAAGTAAGGAACAAAATTTTTGCAAAAAAATAAGCCTTTCTGAATCTGAAGCTATCATTGCTTCAGATTCAGAAAGGCTTTTGCCTATTGTCTACTTTCTACGGACCAATTCAGAATACAACTACATCCCACTCATTCTTCCGTTTCAGAAGGCTCGGATTCGCATCAGAAACATTTGACGAAAGATCTTTTGCGGTACTGTGCGTTTTGCATATTCTCTTTTGCCGTAGCACTGCATCATCTTTCTGCCAGCAAACTTTCCAAGTCGTTCACACGGACGATCCTATTTCTGAAATGTTCTATTATCGAGTCATCCACGATTGGATCCCCGTAAACAGCTACACAATCTTTTTCAATTGCCACTGCAACAGTTGATGCAAACTCGTGATATTGTGCCACATTCCGAACCTCCAGTTGCGATTTGAACCCAGCAGTATAGATGTGAATGTTATCCGACAGTTGTATATACTCCAAAATAATTCTGATTTTCAGATTATTTGTTTTCGATAATTCTTCAAGCAAACGGGTAACGGTTATATGGCTCACATAAACATAGTCGAGCGATTGTATATCATCGAGCGCATCCATTTCAGCAAGCTGGTAAAGGCTCCATGCATCCATCGCTATGCTCTTTTTTACTCTAAATTGGTTTTTAAACTGCCTGTCCATCACAGAGTGCCAAGTTTCTGTTTTATATTTTTCTCTCACCTCCCCTGCTTTCTCTTCCCCCATACTATCCAGCGACGGACGGCAGTCTGGCTTAAGCACACCCATCCAGTTCAGAAAGTATATTTCTTCTTTCTTCGCAACTACCATACCTGTTCCTGAATCTTGCCAATGCGGATATTGCCGGATATAGTTATAGTGTTCCAACGCTTTCGCATTGTTCAAGTTTGTCAGATACGCAATAAAGGCTGTCCTATGATACGCTTCTTCCGTCACAAGACCCTTCTCAACAAAGTGCTTTCTTTCCGTTTCAAAGCGTTCCGGATCATTGAAAGAATTGACATAAAACATCAATTCTAATTCCCAGAATCCCTCAATGTCTGTATCCTTAAAAGATTCCTTGGCATCAAGATAACATTGCAGTGCATATTTTAAATCTCGCCTATAAAGCATCACATAATCAATAAAAGCTCTGTAGGCATACTCCGGCCCTTCTGCTATCAGCTCCTTATGTTCCGAAAAAAGCTCCCTATACATCGCATCTGCTTTGTCAAACATGCCATGCCGGATATACAAATGATTCAATTCCTGCCATGTGATAATATTCTTATGGCTTTCATACATTTTCTTGAAGCGATTGATTGCTTCTTCTATCGGCGCATCCATTTCAAAAATGAAATTTCTCATATATTCCAACAGATTTGTATCATCGCAGTCAGAAATACAATTATAGATGCTTTCCATTTTATGCTTTTTATTCCATCCGAACATCAATATTCCGCGTCCATACAGATTTATCATCTGTACATATACGGGAACTCGCTCGCTTTTTTCAATCTTCTCAACTGCAATTTCAAGGAAGTTGAGTGTATCTGTGATTTCGTTAGCGATTTCCAAAAGCCCCCTAATTTGCTTTGTCGGAACATTGGCAGTAACATCCTCTATCAAGCTCATGCATTTGCTCGACCTAGCGATTGCCTCAAGCAGGCTCTTATCTTTTTCTGTAATATGCGGGAACTCTTCTGCATCGATTTCACCCTTCTGTGCACTGACCTTGGCATATTTCATCTCCACATCCCGCCATGCATCGGCAGGAAGTTTGGTCAGATACTTTTTCACATCCGGGTAGATTGTGAGAATACGGTAGTTGTCGTGTAGAAAAACAAAAGTATTATAAACACAAAGTCCAATTCTACGCATCGTACCTGCCCAGAACAGTGCATCTGCTTTTTCCTTGATGATCAAAAAGCATTCTCTAGCCTTATACAGTGCTTTCTGGTCAATTTTCCGGAAATCCGGAATCTTGCCATCCTCATCTGTTGCATCATAAGCCGCCAAATTATAATAAGCCGCTCCAAGTGATTCCAATACGATATTATCATACCCTATCTGATAGGATCGATTAAGAAAGCGTACCGCATTCACATTATCGTGATAATGTTCTCCGTACACATATCCTATCATTTGATATACAAGTGCTTCATCTTCCACTTCATCCGTCGGGTATATGAATTTTTCCTGTTCATTCAGAAGCACACCAATCGTTTCCTCAATAGGGAGCTGCTCCGTATATGCTTTTGCTAGTAAAAGGAACGCTTTTGCAAATGACAATAACGTCTTTGATTTAGTGGAATCTTCTGTATCGATGTAATGCTGTGCTGCCACCACTGTTTCTTGGAATTTCTTTTGCATAAAAGAACGTGTAAGCTGCCGGAGCACATCATGTTCCTTAATGAGGCCACTTTCCCTCATATCTGATTCCAGTGCATCGAATTCCGCATCCATATCTGCGATTTCATAGCAATACAAAAGATACTGTTTTCCTTTTTTCTGTGATTCCTTGCTAAGGCTTGCAAATTTGGAATCCGCAATCAATTCTTTTGCCCGGTCGATTGCATCTTGCAACTTCAGGTCTTCAATGATACAGCGCAAACCAACCAACTGATTCTCAATCCATTTTTCATTTTCGGATTTTTCTTCCGTTTGAATTTTTCCATTAAACACGATTGGGTCACCGCTGCCACCTGCTACATCTTGCTCCGGGATACCTTCCAACTTTCGTTTCATTACGATTCCAAATCGTTCCTTCATAATGGAACGGAGTTGTTGTGCTTTTGTCACAAATGTTTTGGACAATAAAGCCGTTGCCCCATATGCGCTGGTAAACACGCCCAGCAACCCATTGACTTCTTCGCTATCTTCCCATACTGGTGCACCCGATAACCCTTCCAATTCGTATACTCTTGAACCTGCATCTATAAATGTATTGTCCATACGAATCGTAAAACGATTGCTATCCGCTGGATTTACAACCACACAACCGTGAAGGCAATCGAGATACTCGATAGGGCTTCTCCCATCAGGTACACCATTTGGATAGCCCTGCACATAAACAGGTCGATTTCTATAGGTTTCAGTTATCAAGAAATTTGTTACAGGAATCTCCAGACTTTCAGGTTTGCCAAGCTGGATAATCGCAATATCTTCCGTGTGAGTTTTCGTTCCTGCGTCATCTGTCCTGACCTCATCCAGTGGGGAATATACAACCTGAGATGAAGAGATCTCTGTGCAGAATACATCGTAGCGATCACACGCTGCATTGATTTCCTTCAAAATAAATAGTCTGATTTTTTCGAGGCCGTCAACCACATGCGCGCACGTAAAAACGAAAGCCGACTTTCCGCCAGCATAGAACAGAACACCACTCCCCTGAACGGAGTTATTTTCATCCGAGATATATACGCTGTAAGCTCTTGTACTATCATTTACCATGTGATCACAAGTCCTTCTTTCTGGCAATAGCTGATCTCGTGCTGTTTATCATTCCCTATAAAATATCCATTTTTCCACCATGCCGACGGGCTATAGATGTTGATTTTTCCGTACCAACGCTCCAATTTCGCAATCGTTTGTTTGTCTGGATGATTCACACCATCTGTGCACATCAGAAAATTCGTGCATTGAATGCTTTCCGGATATGCCTTCGAGATATTCTTTGCAGATCCATGATGTGGAATCTTTACCAAATCATATGTTCCTTGGGCTTTGACCACATCCTCTGCCCATGCATCGCCTGTGAAGAGAAGTCTATGATTCTCAAATTCAAACGTAAATACAAGGCTATTTTTATTGCTTGGGCTGGTATCATGTTTGAGCAGTGGCATTTCTGCCAGTTCTGACAGAGAAATATGATAATCGCTATGACGCGCCAGTTGCACTTCCCGATAACGAAGACATTTCGCATCCGATGGGTCTGTTTCCGGCCAAATCACTTCTATTTTTGCTCCTGCACAATATCGGCAATCTCCTTTATGGGCCGTACAGATCCGAACCCCCTGGTTCTTCAGCCGACCATACACCTCATCATTCTGCCGCACGGAAAGTTGACGGTCTTCAAAAAAAGAATTGCCAGAATGATTCATCCACACTTCGCGAAACGGACATTGGTATACCTTTTTTCTCAGGCACGCAAGAATACCCCCGATATGATCATCATCCATGTGAGTCAAAATCAGCGCATCCAGTGTTTCACCCGATTGCTTTATTTGATTGCATAAGTGCTCGAACATAGGTGCAAACCTGCTTACGCCTGTATCGATGAAAATATTATGCGTATCTGCAAAGTGCAGCCGAATACAGTCGCCTTTCCCCGCATTGTAAGCATAAACTTGAAGCATTTTCGTATTTCCTTTTGAATTCGAACCAATCTTCCGTGCTTATATTGTAAGTACGTAATTCGTCAATGTCAAGCAAATTCAACAACCTTTCGTATTTTATTTCTCAGCAGCATTGATATTGCTTATAGTTTTCTTTACCGTGTTCATCATTAAATTCTATGCGCTTGTCAAGTAAGAAACAAAAATTTACAAAAAAAAATAAGCCTTTTCCGAATCTGAAACATTATAATTTCAAATTCAGAAAGGCTTATATAGTGATTCACATCACAATTTCGGAAACATCCCGTACAAAACACTTTATTCCAAAAGCCAGTCCATCACATTTACAACTTCTATACCATCATAGTTGCCGAGTGAGAAGCGATCCAGTGTCAAAACAACCTTCTCATAATTGTCCTGAATCCCTCTCAGCGGTCGCATTTCCCGTTCAAATGTTTCCTCGGCGGTCATATCCGCTGTAACCTGATAGTAGGTGAGAATTCCCTGCTTTTGTGCAACAAAATCAACTTCTGTAGATCCATGCTTTCCAATGTTAACTTGATATCCTCTTCGCAGCAACTCAAAGAAAACAATGTTTTCAACAGAGAACCCTAAATCGTACCGTTTTCTTGGAAGAATATGGTTTCTCAGTCCCAAATCGACCATATACATTTTTTGTTTACTTTTAACAGCTGTTTTCCAACGATATCAAATCTCTCCGCCGGATAAAAAATGAACGACTCCATCAACGCCTCTACGTAGTCACTGACTGTATTGGGTGAGACTTTTCTGCCAGAGGATACTCTAAACGAAATCGGACTTTATCGCCTATATGGGTATAACTTTCATCTCTATGATGCTCAAATTGACTGCACATCAAAAAGCGCAATAGGTCATAAAAGGTCATTTTGCTTTAATCTTTTTGCGCCCATTTCATTTTTACACCAAAAATAAGTTGCTTTAAGTTTTGCAGAACTCTTTTTCATTGTCCACTTGACTGAATGCGCCTCATTTTCCGGACTAAGGCCGATTTTTTCGCCATTTCATCTAATAATAGATACTACAAAGATTCAAAATATCTTGAAGCAATTCATACTCTCTCATTGCTTTTTCACTCATTTGATAATTTTCAAATACAGCTTGTAAGCACATTTCATCAGGCTGCTGTGTTTCCGGCAAGGCCTTCATCAAGAAATCTGGCGTAATTTTTAAGGAGTCAAGAATTTTATACAAGTGTTCATCAAATACACTCTTGTTATCTATCTCACCATTCAAAAGTTCCTCTAATATGGGACGAGATATTTTTGCCTTTTTGCAGATGTTCACTTTTGTGACCCTTTTACTCCGAATACAGGCTTTCAATTTTTCACCAACTAATTTTCTCGTTTCAAAAAGGGCATCCTGACACACTACCTCTTTATTTATAAAGATACTTGATGTAGGCATTTTACCTCCCTGTTCGTTTACTCTTTGAACCAGTTCATCTGCCGAATCCATGATTGCCTGTTTTACCTTTTTCTTCTGTCCCTGCGAAAGCGTTGTTCGATAGTTATATCAATCTCTTCCGAAAATTGCTTAATGACTTTGTGGCATTTGCTAAGCGATGTACCGCCCTTGAAAACGATATACGGAATCTTCTCTGACAAAGGCTTCAAGAGCATCGTCACACAGTACCGTCCCCAACGTTCATGGCAAATGTTTCCAGTGCTCAGTTCAAACCACTCATTTTCCGAGAGATCGTATTCAATTTCGTATAGTATTCTGGAGCAATACTGTAAAATACTTTCCATAAGACCACACCACTGGCCGATTTCGTTCAATTTTAAATTGTTGACTCATGAGTTAGTATCTTACGAGTAAAATAACAGCAATACAAAGTCAAGCAGCGAATCACATACTCATGCCAAGCGATTTGCCAAATCGCCGGGGACGGGTAATCAGGGTCACTTTTGTTCCCGTTGCACCGAGGAGTTCTCCAATCAACCCCGATTTATCAATATAATAATAACCATTTCTGCGGATTTCAGCAAAATCAGAAACCCCCACTGGGATACTTAAATTTCTCATCTCTGCCGCTCCTTTCGCATAGCGTTACACAGACTTTTCATTGTCTTTATGATACCATGAAATCAACACCGATACAAGAAAAATCTCCCTTACGGTGCAATAGTTCCGCTCTCAGTTTGGCCTTGCAACACATCCTCAAAGGTAAAGTAAATCGCAACCCGCTCATCGTTGAAAACCTCGATCTGCTCAATAAAGGTTTCCACCACTGTTTGGGACAGCTGCATTACATCACCCGCATCGTGGACGGCATCAACGACCTCCTGCAATTGGCCTGCTTCTTTCTGCATAGGCTGGAACAGCTGTTCTTTCTCTGCTCGCAGGCATTGGATCTGCTGCATCAAATTTTCTTCCTGTTCTCGGTAAGCATCCCGCCTGTGGACAAACTCCGCCTTGCTCATCTCGCCGTCCGCATACTGCTCATAGAGGTTTATCCGCCGCTTTACGATTTCATTCTTTTCTGTGCTCAGCTTCTCTCCCTGCCGTTCCAGTACGGAAAAGCGTGCCATTGCCTTGCGCCCATTTTCCTGCAATTCGTGCAAAGCCTGCTCGGCCAGCCCGATTTGCACCTCCAGCGCCTTTCGTACCATATGTTGGCTGCTCTTTTCGTTCTTCTTGATTCGTTTTTCCATAGGCCAGATAATAAAAGTACTCTTATGCGGGCATTCGAAAGGAAGATTTACTTATGCCCGTCAATTATGTTGCTTTTGGAAAACATATTGGTTATTTCAGAATGCCGTGTGGTAATATCACCCAGGAAGCCTTAGCCTCTAAAATCAATCGCAGTCGTGAATTTCTGGCCAAAATTGAAAAAGGCACAGAACACCCCAGCGTTGCCACTCTGGTCGATATTGCCGACGCCCTCTGCATTTCCGTTCGGGAAGGAAACCACCCCGAGGGAAATGAAAGACCAGATCATCAAGCTGCTGGACGACTGGAAGGGCCAGCAGAAGGAAGTTACCAAGCCGGAAAAGAAGTCTCCCGAGGCGGAGAAGTAAAGCCCACTTCGGGACAAGTTGGCCCGAGGGTGTATGCGGGGCTCTGCCCCGCATCCCAAAGCTCAAAGGATATTTAATATTCCCCGTCGCCAGGTTTTCAGGTAGCATATCCGGGAAAATCAGTCAAGGGCCACAGCCGCCGCAGGCGGTGCCAAAGGCACCCTTGACGGATTTCTCCCGGCTATGCTTTCAGGGGGCAAGCGACGGGGATATATATTCCTTTGAGCCGTCCCCCTTCCCACGGGAAGGGGCGGAGGGGTTGGGCTTATCCAGCGCAACTCTATTAAAATATGTAGAAACGGAGGGACAAAACCTTGAAACGACCTTTAGCATACATTACCGCCGCATGGTGCGGCGAACCTGACACGGATATGGAGCTGGCCGCCCGCTATTGCCGTATGGCATACGAAGCGGGCTTTTCTCCTATCTGCCCCATTCTCTACCTGCCGCTGTTCATCAACGACGCTATCCCGGAGGAACACAAGAACGGGATTGATATGCGCCGGGATATGCTGCGCCGCTCTCATGTGCTTGTGGTCTGCGGCGGCGAGGTGGACGAGGATGTGAAGAATGATATTGCTGTTGCCAAGCGGCTCAATATCACAGCCACCACCCTTGACGGTATCCTGACCGTCAACCAGCAGGGCCGCCATGATGTTTGAAGCCTATAGAACTTCTACTCCGCACCAAGTCGCAAATTGTCCGTTCCAAATCGTACATAGGAATCTCATTTCCCTGATTACTTTTTACCGTGCGCTTGCCAACATCAAGAAGTTCTTTTTTTACTGTATAAACCTTATAGCCATCCTCTTTCAAGCGGTGAACATTATATCCACTATAAATCGTGAGTGTATGAACAAGCGGTTCCCGATCTGTCAGCCCATAATAATAGAACGCTTCATCATGAGGAAACACTCCCATCGGGCAGCGGCGGTGCAGCATTTCTAATTCGTCAATCCAAGTATCTTTTGCTGCGTATGAACATGAAGCACTTGGAGACGGCTCTGAACGACGCCTCCGTTGCCGGCTGACTTCATTCAGCCGGAGCCTGCAAACAATTTTGCGCATAAATCTTGACGGCACCTATTTCCGATTTGATGAACCGCAGGCCGTTTGATAATATATACTTATAAAAATAAAATTGCCCACGATAAGCAGGTGGTGTGCCTGTTTATCGTGGGCTTTACTGTTATTTCAGTTTTGCGAGGATTTCATCGGCACTCATGCCTTCGGCAAGCAGCTTTTTCAGAACGGATTCCGCTTCTGCCTTTTTCACTTCTTCTGCAGCTTTGGCATCCGCCTTTTCCTTTTTCGCTTCCAGCTTGACAATTTCCTTGTCAATGGCTTTCAGCGACGCTTTCTTCTCCTTCAGGTCAGCTTTCAAAGAATCAATATTGGCGGTGATAGATGCAATCTCGGCAGAGAGTGTTTCCTTTGCGGACTGCTTTTCTGCAATTTGTGTTGCAAAATCAGCGGTCACGGTTTTTGGCTTATTCTTGCTACCTTTTGTTCTGGGCATAATAAAACCTCCACTATTTTCAGTGTAACAATGAAAGTATATCGCATCTTACTTTTCATATCAATTTTAAAAATTAAAGTGAGCGCTCTTTTGCTCCCGTGCTATATGTTCCATATCCGGATAAATCGTGCTTTCGTGAAATCCCAGTGCATCAAGCTGATTTAAAAGGATTTTGCAAAAATCTTTTGGAATACGAATCTTGTAAAAATAGTCACAGGTATCATCCACTGCAAGAATCCGATTAAGTTTTTCAGCTGAACTGTGGATTGTAAAATCCGATTGCTGAACATACATACGCAAATCATTCCCCACTCCATGACACGCAACTATCCTTTGGGGAAGCTTGATTGATTCGTCACCTTTATCTGAAAACGCTCCTTCCAAATCTCCTTCCAAGCTTTTATAGTTTATCGGCGGAACATAAGCCCCATACTCAACTTTCTTATTAAGTTTCATAGGATTCAAAGCCCAAACCGCCGCGTCCTTATCTTCTTGACTACTCAATGCGAAGTATAGTGCAACTAATGGAGATTCAGACCAATCCAATAATCTAGTTGGCAATCCATAATGCTGCATCAATGTCAACCACGATGAACGGTCATACTGTTGTGGCATTTGGGGATTCAACCGCATTGCTTGAATCATAAAGTTAGTTGTGATATATTGCTCATAGTGTTTTCCCATATTATCTGCGCGTTGAACTGAGGGCACCAATTCCCATGAATAATCTGATTGACCGCGATACCACATACGATAGCTCTGCTCGTCATCAATTCTCGTTATTAGACTCACGAATTCATCCAAGCATTGAATCGTTTCTTCCCTTATCATATAAACACCTCAAACATATCTTGCTATCAATTTTCTCCATCTCCGTTTGTATCAATCAATCTTTTTATTTTATCAAATAAGTTTTCAAATAGTTTCTTTTCTAATTCTTCTTGCCTTTCGCCTACCATTTTTATTAAATCATCAATATTATCAAGTGCATCTTTATAATACTTTTCTTTCGCTTCGTCAACTTTTCCCGAATTTTCACCGGAAACGCAAAAATACGCTTTATATTGGATTCTTTCACAATCAACCAAAAAGCCAACTAATTTTTCGATTTTTTTACTCCATCCCTTTTGAGCCGGAAATTGAGAGTCTTCCTTTTTAATGAATTGTAATGTTTCACTTGCTTCTGATGAAAAGTTTTCTATAACATCCTTAATTAGCCGTATTCTATCTCCTGGAATCTCTCTCATGTAATCTGCAGGGCCAAAACAATCCATTATTTCAGCTTTAAAATCAAGCAGCGTTTTTCTTAATTCTATAAGCCGAATATTCAACTTTGTCAAATATCCAAATATAGCCTCTTTCTGTTTTTCTCTAGCTCTCCATATATAACTAATACCCATAACGCCTCCCACAACAACCACCATATTAACAAATATATCACTCGCAATTTTCAGGGTTTCAACTTTCTCGCTCAAAGATGCCTTCATTTTTTCTTCTTGCGCTAGGGGTTCACTTTCCGCATAGGCCACAATTTTTCCCAATAGTAATAGCATTACAGCAATAAAAAAAGTTGTTCTTTTCATGTAACGAATTATGCACTTATTCCGTAATACAAATTCATTCATTATAGCACATCCTCAATGTCGATGCTGCGTTGCACCATACTTACCTAGTTCAACACGAATTTTTTCAATTAGACATCTATATTTTTCCTTATATCTATCATCTATCGTTGAGTTATTATCAATATATTTTTTTGTAATATATAATATGAAATTCTGGATATATGATTTATGTTGATTCCTTATTCTGGTGCTATGCAATACTCCTTCACCATTTACCGTATTAATTCTTATACTATCTTCACCGTTCATCAACTTTTCCATGCATTGGCTCGCATATTTTGTTACTACGCAAATTGTTTTATAACAAGGCAACTCTTCTGTTTTTGCGGTTTTTATCTCTTCGACTGTTGGAATAAGTGCAAAGAGTGGGGTATATTGTTTACAATATCTAAATGAAAAAAACTCAAACGATGCAACTATTCTTTCCAGATAAATTCTTCCAGCAGGCATTAGTCTTATCGTATAATTTTTCATATTATTAGTAATTATATTTTCTAGTTCATCTGGAGAACCTGCTTCTATATTGTGTTCCGAGTCTTTTCCTTCATTTCTATACTGAATTTCTACAAATTGAATTCCATCATTTTCCCTATTGTTATAGGAATTCATAAAAAACAATATTTCAGATATAGTCTTACGCTTTTCAGTATACTCATCCGAAGGCCAAATTTCGCTAATATTATCCGTCACAAAGAGTTTTGAAAGCACCTCTGATACAGGCATTTCATTATCTTCTCCGTTTTGAATATGATTATATAGAATCGTAAGTAACTTTCTGGCATCTCCCAGTCCATTATAATTTCTGTGTGAGCTATATGTCTTTAAATGCTCAAATAGATGATCCTTGTTTCTTTCTATATTGTATAATACCAGTCCTCTTATTATACTTCGTGCAGCAAATCGTGCCAGCGATGTGTCTTCTTTCCAAAGGGCAATATACTTATTCAAGATTTCTTTATCAGAAGGCCGCTCTAGCATACCCCCAATGAAATCAATCAGTAGTCTTTTATTGCCATTAAATAATGGCTCTAATGTCAATTTCAATCCGGTTAAAGTATTATCTCCGCATCTTCTATAGTCCCCCACAATCTGTTCAACTAAATCTATATTTTCAATTACAATGCCACTTTTCTTATACCATTCTTTTTTTCTTTGAATTATATTATCTACATCATACCACCCATTCAGATCCAAATTGCTAGGTGCAGTGTCTGCTGAATGTAAACTCACATTGCACATTCTCGCTGTTCCGTCTCTAACTGCTAATGCAAATTTAAATTTTTCATAGAAACAATTGCCCTCTTGGTTTATTCTCTCTACATAGTTATCCAGTTGAAGCCGTACAGTATTTATATCCTTATTATAAAGTTCATTACTTTTTATAAATCGTTCGAAATTGTCGAAGACTATAATACTTCTTTCTTGCTTATCTTCTGCCTTGCATACTTTTCACGAATCTCATTAAGTTTCATTATAAATTCCGTATCATCGAGTCTATCACTCTCAGATATAGGTAAATCGTCGCTCTTCTCAAACATCGGAGTGCTATAACAATACTCACAGAACTCTTTTTCCGTAAGCTTTTTCGAAATTTCGTTTTCTACAAAAGCTTTTTTATCAAATGGAGTTACTAATCAATAATCTTCAATTCTTCGCCAAGTTAATAGGCTCTCCATTATTTTTATGATACCATGAATTTAACGTTCTTACAAGGCAATTTCATTCTGCCTTCCCCATGTTGCTTATGTCTTGCTTTTCTTTTACACTAACCATAACAAAAGAGTTAAAGGCCACTCTTGTCAGCCTTGGAATTTAACATTCATCTGTATTAAAATCACAAATTAAAAAGCTCGCATACGCTACAAACGTACCCTCGAACAAGCTTGAGTATTGTCTGTAGTTTATGCGAGCTTCACTTTATAACTCTTTAAGATTAAGGACAACTTATTTTTTCTTTACCATGCAGCGTTTCTTAAAGAACGAAATACCGTAGCAAAGAATTTGATCGTAGTCGTCCTCATATTCCTTCGCGTACATCCGATTATCAATTTGCCGCAGAGCCATATCGCATTCGCTCTCCAGATTTTCCAGTACTTTCGTGTACTTTGCTTCAAAGATTGCAACGCGGGCATTAACGGAATCGTAAACGACTACATCGCTTCGGCCTTCTCCATGCTCCTTGTTGGAGTCCACCATATATCCAGCACCTGTAAAAATGCCTGCAAGGAAAGCGTGGTAGAAGTCTTCCCTATAATCATGATAGCTGATAGTACGCCGGAGCAGTGCATTCATCTCTCTTGTAATGCCATCGCCATCACCTTTCCAGACCGCATCAAATAAAACGTTTCGATTCCACTTCTTCGTACTGTCATCAAACCATTTGATAACTGTCGTTTCAAAAATCTCTTTGATTTCTGCATTCGGGATCATCAGAGCAACCATCCCGTCCGGCAGTTCACCCTTATAATCCTCTTCACGTGCCTTGGTCAAATACCCTGTCAGATACAGCATACTCCAGAGGTTATCTTCCGAGGAGTGTAGATAATTATAGGTCAGGTTTTCATCCACACGCTGAACGATGCAGCCACCAGCCATCAGGGTTTCAAGTTTATTTGTGATTGTACTCCCCGCATAGTCAATAAAGGAACGGATGATTGCATTGTCGCTGGTGTTCTTCCAGTAGCTGATAGGCTTAGCTTTCGGATTGCGCTGCAGTTCCAGCATGTAATTCATTACGTCCCACGGGCAGTAAACATCAAAGTCACCGAAATGGTATCCATCATACCATTTCTTGATATTTTCAGCCTGCTCTGTCAGGTCGGAATCCTTTAGCAGCTGATCAACCTCGTTCTGTACAAAGCCGAAATATTCATTCAGACGAGAATTTGTAATCGTGTCCGATACAAAATTGTTAGTTCCCGTAAAGATGCTCTCTTTCGCAATCTTCAAGCAGCCCGTAACAACTGCGAATTGAAGTGCTTGATTGTCTTTTAGGGTCTGCATCAAGCCTTTCATAACATCCAGCATTTCAGCATAGTAACCGTTATTGTTTGCTTTTGCTACAGGGACATCATACTCGTCTATAAGAAGAATTACAGGCTTTCCATAATGTTGCTGCATCATCCTTGTGAGCAGCAACAAACTTCCTTTTGTATCTTTCAAGGAAGCGTTTCCCCGCACCAGCTGCTTAGCAATGTCCTTATCCGTGTTATCTATCTTGTCGCTATCCAACAGATACAGATGCTTTTTATACAGTTCTGAGATAACCCATGTGAGCATATCATATGCCCCGGTAAAATCCAGACCATCTACCTGTCGGAATGAAACAAAGACTGTAGGATACTGGTTCATCCACTCATCACATAATGCTTGATGCTCTGCAATTTCCAGTCCATCAAACACTTCTTTGCTGTCTTTACGGATGTCGAAGAAGCTTTCCAGCATACTCATGCCAAGTGTCTTGCCGAAACGCCGTGGGCGAGTGATTAGCGTCACTTCTGCTTTTTCCTTCAAAATTTCCGTAATCAAGCTGGATTTGTCAATATAATAAAATCCACCATTCCGAACTTTCTCAAAATCCGAAATGCCAACCGGTATATTTAGTTTCTTCATCTCTGCTGCTCCTTTCACGTAGCCATGCACAGACTTTTCCTTACTCTTATGATACCATGAATCTCATGTTCTTACAAGAAAAACTCTGCTTATCGCCCTGATTTAATTCTGGCTACAACTCATTCGGCATAGCCTGCCAGCACATCTTCAAATGTAAAATGAATTTTCACGCTTTCATCGTTGAAAACCTCAACGCGGTCAATAAAGGTTTCCACCACATTCTGCGACAGGTGCATCACATCGCCAGCTTCTCCCACAGTATTCATCACGGCTTGCAAATTATCCGTATCCTTCTTCACAGGCTGGAAAATTTGATTTTTCTCGGTGCGAAGCCGTTGGATCTGCTCCATCCGTTCATCTTCCTGCACTCTGTAGGCATCTCTCTGTCGGATGAACTCTTCCTTACTCATGTTTCCATCAGCATACTGCTCATACAGCGCGACGCGCTGTTTTACGATCTCTGCCTTTTCTTCACTCAGCTTTTCTTCCTGCCGTTCCAGTGCGGAGAAGCAGATCAACGCTTTGCGTTCCCGTTCGTGCAGGATTTCCAGTACATACTCTGCCTGCTTTATCTGCGCTGTCAGCGCATTTCGGACGATATGTTCCAGCCGTTCCTCGGAGATCGGGATTCGCTTGCAAGGGCTGTCCACCGCTGTGGCCGAAAATCTGCAGTTAAACGAGGGGCCAAGCTTCTTGAGTACACGATATTTCATCAGCTTCTGGCAGTAGCCGCAATAGACCTTGCCTTTCAAGGGATACTGGCGTTTTGTGTAGTTCCCGGCCTGATGATTCCCGTGCTGCAGCATAATAACCTTTTGTGCCTGCTCAAATTCTTCCGTGGTCACAATGGCGGCATGGCTGTCCTCAATTCGTACCTGCTGTTCCAAGGGAGCGCGCAGCACCCGATGTTTACAGGGAACCGGCATAATGAATTTCGCGCCCACATAGGTTCCCTTATACTTCTCATTTTTCAGAACATGGTAAACCGTTCCGCTTGTCCAATGGCTGCGCTGCAGATCCCATGCTTTCTGTTCGCTGTACACATGGTTTTCCGCCACATGATACGCTGCCGGGGTCGGGATCTGCTTTTCATTCAGGATTTTTGCGATGCTCCCCGTTCTGTTGCCCTGCAATGCCAGTTCAAAGATCAGGCGCACATACTGGCTGGCTACCGGGTCGAGGATCAGCTTATGACAGTCGTTCGGGTCCGGCAGAAATCCAAACGGGCGGTATCCTCCGAGATACATTCCTTTTTTCTGCATCACATGGTCGGCTGCCGCGATTTTAGCGGAAAGGTCCCGGCTGTAGGACGCGTTGATGATGTTCTTGATGGCTACTTCCAGTCCGCGTACATCGTTCCCGGCCTGCATTCCACTGTCATATCCATCGTTGACAGAGATAAAACGAACGCCCAGCAACGGGAAGATGCGCTCCATATAATCGCCTGCTTCGATATAATCGCGGGCAAACCGGGAAAAGTCCTTTACGATAATTGTTTTCACCTTGCCATCCTGCGCGTCCTGAATCAGCCGCTGGAACGCCGGGCGGCTCGTGGAGGTGCCGGAGTAGCCATCGTCCACGTACTCCTGACGCGGCTCTGTTGCCAGTTCGGGGCGGACCATGATGTACCCCTCTACCAGTCCGCGCTGGCCCTGAATGCTGTTGCTCTCAGCCTTATCAGCACCCACATCCTCGTCCGCAAGAGAAAGCCGGTAATAGGTTCCGATCATCTGCTGCTCACCGCCTTTCAAACGTGTAGATCAATTCTGCCTTTACGATTTCTGCTGCACGATTTTCCAGATTTCTCATACGGCGTACCCACTCCATCTGATTTTCTTCTTTCAGTTTTTCCGATACGTCCTCCCGCCGGCTCAGCTGCTCGATCAAAACCTCATATCGTTCCACTGCCTGCTCTTCCACATTTGCTAAAACAGTATCCAGTTTTCCGCTCAGCAGCAAGCTCTGGTAATAGGCTGGCTTTCGCAGTTTCAGGTACGCCTTGTGCAGCATCCCCCAGCGGCCAATCGGATGGGTCCGTGGCAGTTTCAAGGCTGGCAGATAATAATCACCCACCAAAACATATTCCATTCCTGTCCGGGCATCATAGATTTTTTCTTTCATTGTCTGTCCTCCTTTTTCGTTAGAACGCAAATTCCGTGTAAGTATTTTTCTTGTGATCCACTTCAATTTTCTTTACATACTGCTGCAGATTATCTGCCGTTAAAAGAACCTCTGTGTTGCCTGCGTTTTGCTTTTTCTGCTGCAATTCTTCTTGACCAACGGCCAGTTCTTTCTCTCTTTCAGATTTTGTCTGCTTCAGTAATACGATTTCATTTTCTACACCTTGCTTCAGTTCCAGAAATTTCTCCTTTGAAAGTTTTCCGAGAACATACTGCTCATAGCCGCTGCGCTTCTGCGATTCCAGCCGAACGATATTGCCCGACACCTGTTCCATTTCACGGCTCAATGCAACTTTCTTTATTTCAAGGTTGCTTTTTCCCGAATTCTTCTGCTTCAGCTTTTTCAAGTTCTTATGTTCTTCTAACCGCTGGTACAGTTCCTTATGGATGCCGTTCCAGAGGTCTTTCTCTGAGATGGAAACATGGCAAAATTTACAGTAAAAATACAGCGAGCCATCCCTTTGCCAATGGCAAACCAGCTTTTCTCCGCACTCTTTGCAAAATATCCGGCCTTTGAAGATGTTCGGATTGTTCTTTCTGCGCTGTTTGCACCATGTTTTCCGTTCCTCCCTGACCGCTTGCTCAGCTTCCCGCAACGCGGAAACTTCATCAAACAGTTCCCAGCTGATAATCGCCGGATGGCTGTCCGGCACCATCCGCCAGCTTTCCCGTGGATTCTGCCCGATTTTCCGATTCGTTTCATCGTAGGCGATGCGGTTATAGACCATTGTTCCTGTGTAGATTGGATTTTCCAGCACCTTTGTCACGAAAACAGTCTGCCACGCTGGGTCCTTTACCCGCAAGGTGTTTTTCAGGTATCCCAGCTGACAGCGGCGTGTAAAAGGTGTCGGGGTTCCCTGCGCAGACAGCTTCTTTGCAATCTCGCGCTCTTTCATGCCGGATTTCTTCCAGAGAAAAATCCGAACTACCACATCGCTGACTTCCTCATCCAGAACCAAATGATTCTTCTGATCCTTTTTGTAGCCGAATGGAACCGGGGTATAGATTTCTCCCCGCGCTTCCTTGGAGCGAAAGCACGACTGAATCTTCTGGGACAGGTCTTTCGAGTACATTTCGTTGATCATGCTCTTGATCGGCACCAGCATCCCGTCCCGGCTCTGTCTGTTCAGGCTGTCATAATTATCATTGATGGCTATAAATCTTACGCCAAACAGTGGAAACACTTGCTCCAGATACTGACCTGTTTCCACGAAATTACGACCCAGTCGGGAGAAGTCCTTTACCACAATGCAGTTGACTTTCCGCTCCTGCAGTGCTTTCAACAGCCGTTCAAATTCCGGGCGGTCAAAGTTCATCCCTGTGCACCGCTTGTCCGCAAACACATCCAGCAGCATCAGATCATCCCGGTGGTTGATATACTCCTTGATGTAAGAAATCTGTACTTCCAACGATTCCGAATCCCGAAGCACATCATCAAAATCGGACAGTCGTGCGTAAATTGCGGTTTTCCAGATACGGTGCTGCGCGTTCTCCGCTTCCCGCTGCGCCGCACTTACCTTCTTGCTTACTCTTGCCATAAGTCACAGCCTCCTTTTAAGCAGACACTTCACGCTGCCCCATCTGCTTTTGATGCAGTTCTTCCAGCAGGTCCACAATTTCATCCTGGAATCGGAACGTAATTTCTACCCGATTGCCCTCATACACTTCGATTTTCTCAATCAGTTCCACGACCATCGGACGGGTGATTTCTTCCAATTTTCGATACTTACGGTACACATCCAGAAACGGATAAGCATTTGGAGCAGTCTGTAAATTTCGCTGTTCCGCTTCCAGTTCTGTGATTTTGTGGTCATACTCTTCAATCCGCTTGCTGTACAGTTCGTTGTAGTTCAAAAAATCCTCCCGTGTGAGGATTTCCTCTGCGTAATCCCCATACAATTTTTCCTTAATGCCCTGTGTATGGGCCTTTTCTGTAGTCAGCTGCCGAATCTGCCGTTCGATGCGCCGCAAACGGTAGGGTTCCTGCTGGGCCTGTCGGATGCTTTCTACAAACTCTGCTTCCTCCATCACGATCTGGATCTGCATCTGGAGCGCATTCCGCACAATGTTATGGAGCTTTTCATCCCGCAGGTTATGGCTCGTGCAGCTGCCCTTGTTCTGCTTGCTGCCGGAGCACTGATAATAGATATACCGCTTTCCCTTATAGCTGGCCGACCTGCGCACCAGCCGGCTGCCGCAGTCCCCACAGTAGAGAAAGCCTGCAAACAGGGCCACCGTTTCGGCATCGTTCGGCCTGCGTGTTTCGGTTTCCAGAATCCGACGCACCAGCTCAAACTGCTCTGCCGGAATGATTGCTTCATGGGTGTTGTCCACGATTACCCAGTCCCGCATCGGCACGTTCATTTTCTTTTTGGAGCGATAGTCCAGTCTCCTTGTCTTTCCCTGCACCAGTTTTCCGATATAGACCTCGTTGTGCAGAATAGAGGAGAAATACGAAGTAAATTATATTCCTGCGGTCGAATTCTGGGATCAAATATAATAGAAAATGGAGCTGCCACATGGCATAGGCTTCCAGTAGTGTGCGCTGGTTTGCAATGCTGTCGCTCTCTGTCTTATCGCCATCTTCACGGGATAAACGCAAATACAAGGCTGTACGATAACGAGTTGAATTTTGCTGCGGTTTCTTCTGCGAATAGATATCAGGGTATAACAAAAGCCTTCCACCTCCTTAACGAATCGGCAATACTGTTCGTCAGAGAAGTGAAAGGCTCCACATTTATATGTAGAACAAGCCCACCGAGCAAGTTCTGCTCAGTTGGCACATTCCTATTTTCTTACCCGTAAACAGCTTACCAGAATCATCATCTTTTGTCCAGTGCTTTATCGCATTAAAGTGCGAAATTTTTCTGCGCGATTTTTCAGCAGCTTGCCGAAAGTTTCTCTGCCTTTTCAGCTGGCAGACTGAAAGCATCTGCCAACGCGCTCAGACAGTGTGCTGCTCCCTCTCGGTGCGAAATTCAGCTTCACAATAATTCCGTTGTCCAGATAGCAATAAGGATTTCCGACTTTATCCAGCAGATTTTTCAGCCTTTCCTCCTGCGGCAATCCGTGTTCCACTGCATCCTGCGGCAGTTCCTCCAGTTCAGACTGTTCAATCGTGCGGATGTCCCGGTTCTTCATCTGGCGGATCTGCTCCAGCCAATTCATTCTGCCGTTTTCTTGCAATCGCGTTCCTCCTATTCAAGCCAGAAGTGTTTTCAGCAAGTTCAATTTTGCCTGTCCTATGTCCTTTCTCATGCTGGGGCCTGTGCAGGCAATCGGGGTACACAATTCCAGCAGACGGTCATAGATACGGGCGTGTGCGGTATCCTGCGGGTTCTTCAACTCCGTCAGGGTCAGGTTCGTGGTAACGATCAGTGGTTTCCTGCTGCGGTAACGGCTATCGATAATGTTGTAAATCTGCTCTAGCGCATATTCCGTGCCCCGCTCCATGCCGAAATCGTCAATGACAAGCAACGGATAGCCGCAGAGCCTGTCCACGACTTCATTTCGCCCGGAAAAGGCGTTATTCAGTTCATTCATGATTCGGGCAAAATTCGTCATGCAGACGGCCACTTCCTGTTCCATCAGGGCATTGGCAATGCAACCCGCCATAAAACTCTTGCCTGTACCAACACCGCCCCAGAGCAGCAGCCCCACATTCTTTTCCCGCATTTCCGGCCAGTGGGCCACATACCGCTGTGCCAGCTGCATCTGTGGATTTTGCCCGTGATCGTTTGCAAATGTCCAGTGCTGCATCGCCCAGTCGGTAAAGCCTTGCAGCTTCAGCCGCTGCACCTTCTCGTAATGCAGCCTTGCACGTTCTTCTTTCTCTTGCTTTTCCCTTGTAGCCTGCCTGCACCGGCATTCAGCCGGATGGCGGTCACGCCCAAACAGTTTTTTGCCATTCGGAAAGAACGCTTCCTTGGGAGTTTTGCAGCTGCCGCAGTACAGCAGCCCATCTTCTGCAACATAGTCCTGCGGTTCCACAGAGATCGTCATAAGCCTGTCCATCGCTGTCTGGATCGTTTCCGTCATAAACTTTCCTCCTTGTTGTAGGTATAGTCCGGGATGCCTGCTCCCGGTTTCTGTTGTCTTTTCTTCCGTGCTGACCAGCTACGCAGGGTCGCCGCATGGTCTGCGTACTTCCTGCCTGTAGACTGCATATAGGTTGAAAGGTCTTCGATCAGAGTATCCAACTCTGCAATTTCCATTTCCAGTTCCGAATAATCTTCCAGAAAAACATTCCGATATCGCCCATACGCTTCTTTAGTTCTATTCAGTTGGTTCAATCTTAGGTTGTTCTTATTTATTTGGTTAGGTGTGCAGTTTTGCGCAACCGTATTGCTCACTTTTGAGCAATCAGACTGCTCATTTTGGGCCATCTCGATTGCGCATTTCTGCACAGTCCGGGGAACGCCGAGAAATATCTGGTTTGGCTTGGAAAAGCCATTGGACCGCCGTTCGATCAGCCGTGCGGCTTCCAGTTCCCGCAGGGCACGGGTGACACTGGAAATGCTGCTCTGAAGATCTTCCGCCAGCCCTGCCAACGGATAGAGCACATATGCCCGGCCCTGCACATCCACCCAGCCGTTCTTCTGCGAAAGGGTCATGCGGTCCAGCAGCAAAACATACGTCAATCGTGCCGTATGGGAAAGGCTCATCTGCAGCAGAAATTTCGGATAAGGGAAAAAAGCGGGCAGTGGGGTTTGTGCCTTGATGTACTCTTTACTCAAACTTCCTCCTAGTCGTTTTCAAAAGTCCCTGCCGAATGTGAAAGCTCTGCACGGGCTTACGCATCCGGCAGGGTTCCGGGGCGCGTGGTGGAAGACCCTGCTGATTACAGGCTCATATCATAGCTGCGCTTCTTGCGTTTCGGTTGACGCTCGCGCTGTTCCTGTCGAGCCTGCTCCTGCCTTGCCTTTTCGCGGACTTTGGCCTCCCACTCGCGTTTCCATGCAAGGTCGGATTTCATCTCATTGGTTTTTCGGAAGATGCTGTACACATTATCCGATGCAATTTCCAGACGCCTGGATTCTTCCCTCAGAGGAGCATATGTCTTTTTCCTCTCCACGATTTCTTTGATCAGCTCTTCCTTCCGTTTTTTCAAGGATTTCAGCGATGGCAGCTTTCCATCATTTTCTTCTCGGAAATATTTCACGGATTCTGCATAGGCGTCCAATTCCTTGGAATGCTCTGCACGGAATTTTTTCTTAAAAATCGCCTTCGCAAATTGCTGCTGAACCTCTTTGGTAGAAAGGTACTGTCCCGCATAATGAATCTGCTCATTGGTTTTGTACAGTTCATCCTCTGCCTGTGACAGCCGTTCATACGCAGCCTGCGCATTGGCCTGTGCTGTCTTACACAGATCGTTCAGTTCTGCCAGGTCGTTGATGTTGTTTTCCTGCACCCATACCAGCGTTTCGGCCATTTTCTGCAGATTACTGATTTTGACCTTTAGTGCATAGGCCAGATTTTCCTGTGCCCTAACATTCTCCTGCAGGTCCACAACGAGCCGCAATCTGGTTCTGGTCGTAAAGATCAGTACGGGTTCTTCCTTGTACCGCAGATTCTTCTCGGCGTTCTGAACAAAGAATCCTTCCAGACATTCTCTTTTGCAGCTATTCCCCAAAGAACGCTCCGATATAAACTTGTTCCGTTCCGGCGGCAGATAGCTGTAACGCCCACGTTGTGTTTTGACAAAAATGTTATATTCATCCTGCAGGATGTCTTGAAAATCTTCATACGAGATTGCTTTCTCACGAGCAGCGGCAACGGCATCCCGGATAAGCTGCTTCTGTGTTTGAAACTTTGTCGGATTGGGCGTAAATCCTTCCGTTTCGATTTTCTGTTTTTTCTCATCCAGCCGCCGCTGTGTCCAATACTCCGCTTCAGTCACACCCATTCTGGATGGTGACAGTAAATCGACCTGATGCAGAAATTCGCGGCGGCACAAATCCATGAGGGATTTCTGCAGGTGTTTCAGGTACTCGTTCGTCACATGGTGCTTGTACCCTGCCTTGCAGTCAATGGGCCGCTCCATAAAGGGCTGCTTAGGCACATCCAGTTTTCGCAAACTGTTGATTACGATATGTACATGAATATTGCCGCTGCCATTGTGACCGTCCATGTGCGTACAGACCAATGCCTGATGCCCCGGAAAATTTGCTTTTGCGTATTCCAGCCCAAGCTCCTGTGCCCGTTTCCCCGTCAAACAATTTTCTGTGCTGTCCCGTGGATCAAAGCTAATGATGTAATGGTGGCTTTTGATTTCATTCTTGTTTTTGTTTTTCTGGTACTCGCGGTTCAACTGTTGGCAGGCCGCATCAAAGGAATAGGGCTCACAGTTCAGACCGTCCAGATAAAACTCATCTCGCATGATACGATTTCCTTTCTGGTCAAGAATCGGAGTTTTCCGAAGCTCGTCATGCTTGAAAATCAGATACTCCAGCGCAGCGCCATAGTTGGAACTCTTACTTGCGATATGCTTTAAGATTGCCATAGTTCTTTCCTGCCATTTCTGCGACCTGCTCCCGCATTTCAAAAATGCAGGAAATCGCATGGTTGATGTTTTCGAGCATAGCGCGCGACTGGATACCGCCGCTGTTGAAGAACGCCGCGATCTGGTTCAGGTTGTTCCCGATGGCGGCAAACTCCCGTGTAATTGCTTCGATCTCGTCCGGGTGGACATAGAACACATACGAGGTATTCACGCGACCTTTCATCAGCATCTGCGCTGCAAATTCAGAGAGCGTCATTCCGGCATTTTCGGCCTGCTGGTGTAAAAGTTCATGTACTACTTCTGTAACTCGTGCGGAGATTACTTTTGTCTTTACGATAGATTTCACTTTTTTCTTCGTCCGTGGCATGGGGTCTCCTTTCCAAAATCAAAAATTTGATTTTCCAGGCAGTGCATCTGCACTCCGGCTGTGACCTGCTGCGGCAGGCCACCAACAGGCAAAATCATGTGATTTTGCACGATGTGAGGGTATGGGGAGCGCAATCCCCATCAAGATGCCGCCGTGGAGAAACTGCCCGTAGGAGCGGTTTCGTATACAAAGGCGATTCTTGCTCTTAACCACTGTCCACTCTGTCCCAGCCCGTTCCTGCCCGATTTTCTCCGGCGTATTTTCCGGTAAGACGCGCAGAATGCACATTCAGTACCAGAGGTATCCTGCTGGGGTGGCTCATGAAATTTTCAAGGTGCGATGTGACTTTGTAAGGAATTAGGGATTTTCAGAAGTGATGCCGTAGCGAATTGGCTTACTTTTGAAAATACTTCCTATACCCTATACAAACTTTAAGGGGTGCTTTTAAACCGGGTCTTTTGAAAATTCAAAGAAAATTCATTTTTCCAACGTTCCCCTCTACCTATAACATTCTAAAATGGGCGTTTGGCAACCAGTTTTTCAAATTTTGTTGAACTGCCTAATTTTAGAATATAGATTTTGTTCATTTTTCACTTATAGAACCAGAGGAAAGCCGTTTCACAAAAGATTTTGAAAACCCCTACACTAATAGGAATCCGCAGAGCCGTTTTGGAATACAGTTCTGAAAAAATTTATAATTTTAAATAAAAAGAAAAACGGCAAAGTTCAAAATCGAACCTTACCGTCATCCATAGAGATGTCTTATAAAGTAAAAATACTGCGGCAGACAGGTGTTGCGCCTGCTCATCGTGGACATATTGCTATTTTAACATTGTGTTGTTAATGCACGGGTAACCTTGACACATCCGTGTCAGGACGATTTATTGAATGATTTCTTCATCTTTTCTTTCGCTTCATCTGACACATCGATCAGTCTGAACCGATAGAACACCCCGTAGATGTAAGTCACTCCCCGGATATCGCCCAGCGCTTTCGGTCGTTCAACTATTTCTCCTACCTTTTTAATATGGCCCAGAGCCAGCAGCACGGAACTCCACGCCAGG